>Ga0315276_10001085_pt1 | contig 24146 bp, 29 predicted proteins | sample YL17G05_0_MG_FD_204542 | JGI IMG/M metagenome (GOLD analysis project Ga0315276, IMG submission 204542) | Sediment microbial communities from Yellowstone Lake, YNP, Wyoming, USA - YL17G05_0 | ecosystem: Environmental > Aquatic > Freshwater > Lake > Sediment | place: USA: Wyoming | collected... | reverse complement strand
AGAACGGCGACATACAGACCAAAGGCGACAACAACGCGTATGAAGATCCCTGGATACTGAGGAGCAAGGAGACTATCCACGGGAAGGCCATATTCAGGATACCGTTCCTTGGGTGGATCAAGGTGCTCGCTGTCGAGGGCCTGCAATTTAGATAAGTTTTAAATACGCTCAAGTCAATAAATGACAGGTTGATTTTAGATGCAGTTCTGTAAAAAGTGCGGCAATCTCATGATGCCCAAGAAGAAGGGCGGTAAAGCCATCCTTGTCTGCGGCAAGTGTGGAGCGATCATTTCTGCGAACATCAAGCCCAAAGACTTCAAGATAGGCATGTCCTCCAACAAGAGGGAAGAGGAGATAATAGTAGTCGAGAAGAAGCAGGAGTCGAAGATGGTCACGTATCCTAAGACCGCGCAGCAGTGCCCGAAGTGCGAGAATGATGAGGCCTTCTGGTGGATGCAGCAGACCAGGGCGGCTGATGAGGCTCCCACGAGATTCTACAAGTGCACCAAGTGCGGACACACCTGGAGAGAGTATGAATAGTTTTTCACATGAAGCCAAATATAAATACTGAATCTCGTCAGATATAATCAAGGGTTTTGCTATGGAGACAATTTTTTGGATATTGATTTCTACTTTTGCTATCAGTTTGATATCTTTTGTCGGCGTAGTGACGCTGCTATTCAAGGAAAAGCTACTGAACAAGATGCTGATGGTCATGGTAGCCCTTTCAGCCGGTGCGCTGATGGGCGGCGCCTTTCTGCATCTGATACCGGAATCGCTGGAGCTTTACAACATCTCCGAGGCGGCTCTGCTTGTCCTTGTGGGATTCTCGTCATTCTTCCTGATAGAGAAGATACTGCATTGGAGGCACTGCCACGAAGGCAAGTGCGCCATACATACATTCGCATACATGAACCTCGTAGGCGACTGCGTCCATAACTTCATCGACGGCATGATAATAGCCGCAAGCTTTCTGGTAGACATCAATTTCGGCATCGTCACAACCTTTATGATAGCTGTCCACGAGATACCGCAGGAGATAGGGGATTTCGGAGTCCTTATATACGGCGGCTTCAAGAAGAGCAGGGCGCTGTTCATGAACTTCCTGACGGCGCTGACAGCGGTCTTTGGAGGGCTTCTAGGGTATTTCCTCGCGTCATCCTCCTCATGGTTTATGGCATCGCTGCTGCCCTTTGCTGCAGGAGGCTTTATCTACATAGCGGCATCGGATCTTATACCTGAGATAAGAAAGGAGCAGGGTCTGAAGAGGTCGCTTCTGGTGTATTCAGTATTCCTGATAGGGATATTGATAATGCTTGCCATGAGGATGATGGGGGCCGAGTGATATGGGAAAGGTTATTCTGATTCTGGCGCTGATTTCAATAGTTCTCATCAGCGGATGCGTCGGCAAAGGGATCAACATGAGCGGCAACTTCACCATCAATGACGGCAATGTCCAGGTCCAGCCCAATGCGCTAAGAGTCGATGCAGGTGTGATCATAGGCTCGATATCCGACTTCATCAAAGGCGCTCTGAGTATACCGATAAAAGAAGAAGCTCCCAACAACACTTCTAATGAGATTGGCTGAGCAGGTCCGTTATTATTTTATGGTATATGATCTCCAGCTTATTCAGGTCTTCTATCGAGCAGTGCTCGTCCGGAGCGTGTATAGTCGAGTCGTCAAGCCCGAGCTCAATGACTTCAAGGCCTTTCTTTGCGAAGAACCTCGCGTCGCTTGAGGCGTCGTTGGTCTCTGTCGTAGGTATCCTGCCTGTCGCCTCGTGTATGGCTTTCTTTGCCACTTCGAGCAATTTACCTTCCTTTATGTTGTAAGGCTGAGTCACCAACGTGCCCTGGATCTTGTAGATGGCTCCCATCCTGTCGAGTCTATCGGATATCCTTCCCAAAATAGTGTCAAGGGCATCCGGCTTCATATGCCTCATATCTATCGAGAGTTCCACCTCGTCAGGTGTCATCTTCCTGTCAATCTCCCCCGAGTTGACTATCTTTGATTTTATAGAGCAGAACTCGTCAGGCTCCTCGTAGTTGACGTTTATTCTGTTGATGTCAGAAAGGCTGCTGATTATGCTGTCCATGATCTCGGCAGCATCTATCTTCGAGTTGAAGACCTTGAGATTGAGGAGTATCGCTCCTTTTCTGGCTATCTTAGGCTTCATGTTGGTAGGCTCGCCTATCAGAATATAATCGAAGTCATTGAGTGTCTCCAAAATCTTCTTGGCTCCGCGTTCGCTGCCGGCCTCCTCGTCGCCGAAGGCTATGAACACGAGCTTTCCCTGCAGATTTTTTTCTTCCTTGATATTCAGCAGAACAGAGAGCATCGCCGAGAGCGAGCCTTTCATGTCAGCCGCGCCGCGTCCGTAGAGCATCCCGGCCATCTCTTTAGGCGAAAAAGGCTTCGTCACCTTCCATTCATTTTCATCAGCGTGGGCGACATCCCAGTGCCCGCAGATGCACATGGTTTTTCCAGGGCCGAAGTCCAATTCGGCTATGACGCTCTTGACGCCTCCGCAGTCTATGGTCTTTGCAGAAATACCTGCTTTTTTCAGAAGGCTCTCTATCCACTCAGGGCACTGGTTCTGGTTTCCCGGAGGGTTTGTGGTGTCAAAGGCTATCAGCTTCTTTGCTATCTCCAAGGCTCTGGATGTCTTTTCCATGATTAGAGATTAGACCGAAGGTTTAAATCCTTAGCAAATGAGCACGACAACCTATATTCTGCAGGACGACAATCGGTTTATATGCAGAAGTTGAATCATTATTACCGTTCAGAAAACGGATTCAGTGATAATCTTTCAGTTAACCGCCGCCAGCGCAAGAGTTATGTGGCGCGGTATCAATTCTATAATCAATTTAAACTATCAGGCACAATTATTTTCATGGCTTCCAGCAGCAAGGGTCACAGAAGGGAGAGGGAATTTCTCGAGAAGCTCACCAAAGACGGCTTTGTCGCCCACAGGATAGCAGGATCAGGTGTGGGTGAGAACGCAATATGCGACCTGATAGCTGTAAAGAACGGTGAGATACACTTTATAGAAGTCAAGTCGCGAAGAGACGTGTTCTACACCAAGCCGCACACAGAGCAGCTGGAGACACTGAAGAACGTTGCAATCTCATGCGGGGCTAAACCTGTTCTGGCTGTAAAGCTGAACTACAAAGACTGGCAGGTATTGGATCTCAGAGAAGGCCTGCCGAACAAGATTTCTTAAGGGGCATTTATTGTTCCTTCGCTGGTGACATTTTCATAACCCTGCGTGTCATTCGCGTATATCTTCCATTGTACGTTCGTTCCTGCTGCTATGGAATTATTCTTCCATGTGAACATAGTCTTGAACACATAATCAGCAGGCATGGTCTTCAGCAGGTACAGCTCATCCAGCCCGAAAACGACATTCAAGCCATAGCATGTCCTGCTGCCCTCTATTTCAGGCATGAAGTATATCGATATGTATCTCACGTTGCTTATGTCCTTTGACGAGCATTGCTGGCTGGTGCCATTCTTCATCCAGAACTGCGGCGCTGTCGAAAAGTCCTCGAAGGTCCACGCATTAAACACGGTCTTGTTCGTGGTGTGATTGCAAACAACCCCTAACGCGTTGATGGTGCTTATCGATGTTTTCATGATGGTCGGATCCTCATTCTGATTCTGATGTTGTTGAGGATTGTAATCTGTTTGTGCCCAGTATGCTATCTTCTCATACAAATTTAGATTAAGATTGGGCCCGACAACATCATTGCCGAGTGTGACTGAAGTCGTTCCGTTTAAACAGCTGCCAGGGGTTCCCGCAGTGTATATGAAAGTTATCAGTATTTCAGACCCGTCCCTTATGTACCCGTTCGTTGTGTTGCGCATGTACATCACAGGCGATGACGATGACCTCCAAGGAAGCCCTTTTGCCCAACTGACGTTGTCAAACATGTCGTCTATCACAAACGACGCCTCTCTTGCTGTGTAGTTCTGCCATGGGCCTGTCTCATCAGTGGACAGCCAGGTGTAGTCTACGGATGTCTCGCTGTCAGTCCAATTAGCATATGCGACATATGAGCTGAGATACGGGCCGAACCATTTCGGATTGGGCGTCAGCATCGTCGGCTGCTTGTATTCGAACGTCACGATGTCTGTAACATTCCATTTGCTGCCTGAATTGTTAGCGTATATCTTCCATGATATGTTGGTCCCGTCCTGAATAGAAGCATTGCTCCAGGAGAAGTTGGACCAGTTTCCTGTACCAGTCATTGACATAGGCGAACCGTAGGTTGTTTTATTATTCCATGAGCCTGTCTCGTTTGTGGACAGTATGGCGTAAGAGAGCGCGGTGTCGTCCGCCCAGTACGATGATAGTTTTATGTCAGTTCCTTCTGTTGCATTCTCTTGGAGTGATGACCATCTGGGGCCTAGAGCCGACGGCGTGCCCTTTTTGAACGTCATCGTGTTTGTTGTGTTCCAATGGCCGTCAGAGTCATTGGCGTATATCTTCCAGGCTACGATAGTATCGTCTTGCGTTGAACTGTTCTTCCAGGAGAAGTTGGACCAGCTGGCTTGGGCGCCTAAACTCAGAGGAGAGCCATATATCGTTTTATTATTCCATGAGCCTGTCTCGTTTGTGGACAGTATGGCGTAAGAAAGCATGACGTCGTCCGTCCAGTAGGCATACAGCTTGACATCTGTGCCGACTGTGACATTCTCATTGAGCAGCGACCACATTGGGTTCGGGCCGCCTGGCATAGTCATGAAGCTCTCCGTAGTGGCATAGCTTCCAGTTATCTTTATTCTGTAGCTTCCAGGCGCGGGCTTGCTGACAGGGGATATCGTACCGGTCTCTCCCGGAGAGAGCTTCTGCAAAGGTCTTATCTCCGTCTGCATATCGTTCAAAAAAAGACTGAAGCTTGTGATTTCGTATCTACCTGTGTTTCGTATGGTTATGTTCCCTGACGCGGGGTCTGACCCCAATATCCTCATCTCAGAAGAGGCTTTCCTGAGCTCTATCTCCTGCTGCTTTTCAATGCCTCCGGTGATCTGCTGCTGAGTGTTGGTCATATAGATGTAGAGCATGGTGCTCAGCGACATAGCGATGAGAAGAATCAGCACCATAACGACTATGGACGATACTCCTTTCATAAACAATATTCATTTTCTCTATATAAATTATGATTTTCTCTTTCCTTTCTGGATGGTATACAGGTATTTTATCCTGCTTAATGTGTCTGCCTGATTTGCCGGCTTTTCCTCTGTCCTCAGCCTGATCAGCCTCGGAAACCTCAGAGCATAGCCAGATTCATATGTCGGGCTCTTCTGTATCTCCTCATATGCGACCTCTATGACTACATGTGGCCTTATCTTCACAATGCTGTCTTTCTCAGATTCTATATACGGTCTGAGCATTTTTGTAATATCTTTCAGCGTGACGTCCGTTTCCTCGACTTTCTTCTCTTTCAGCCCGGTTCCGAGCATTCCGCACGCCAAGAAAGAATCTTTGTCCCTGCAGCCTAAGATCAACGAGCCCAAGAATCCTGTCCTTTTTCCAGTCCCCCACACACCGCCGATTATAACAAGATCTAGGTTCTCCATCGTAGGCTTTACCTTCATCCAGTAACCTACCCTTCTCCCAGGCTGATATCCTGCGTCGAGGTTCTTGACCATGACGCCCTCGTGGCCCTCGGCTAGGGTCTTCATGTAGAATTCCTCGGCCTTCTTCTCGTCCTTTGTGACAAGCTGCTTAGTCAGCCTGAACTCGTCAGATTCTTTTATTATCTTGTCGAGCATTTCTCTCCTTTCTTTCGTAGAAACATCGTTCAGGATCCTGCCGTCAAGGTAGGTGATGTCGAAAAGGTTGATGCGGACAGGTATCTTTTTCAGCATCTCTTCGATGTCATATTTCCGCCTGATCCTCCTGGACAATGTCTGGAACGGCAGCGGTGACTTCGTCTTCGGGTCGAATCCGACAGTCTCGCCCTCGATTATGCACTCATCGGCCCTTATGCCCTTTTTGCATAATTTTACTAAATCCGGGAACTGTTTAGTTACGTCTTCCTGGTTCCTTGTGAATATGAATATCTTCTCGCCTTTTTTATGTATCTGGGTCCTCATACCGTCGAATTTCGGCTCTAGCACAAGGTGCTCGAACTTCTCCATGGCGTCTTTGAGCGACGGCGCCTTCTCCGCCAGCTGCATCTTCACCGGCGAGCCGATCTCTATCTCGACTTTCTTCAGGCCAGACTCGCCTTTTTTCCTGGCTATCTGCGCCACTTTGCCGAAATCAGGATTTGTGTTCCACGCGGCTTCAACGTCAGCCGGCTCGACATCGAATGCCTTGGCGATGGCATCGCGCAGTATCCCTTCGGCGACGCCTATTCTCATCTCGCCTAAGATAGTTTTTACAATATACTTGGCTTCCTTAGAATCTGCTGAGGTAAGCATGGCCGCGACCAGCGAAAGCTTTCTCTCCTGGCTGCCCTGACCGCTTATATCAGGAAGCTTGATTATATCGGAGTAGACGGCATCTACTGTGAGCTCCTTTCTGACCGACAGCGTCTTCTGCTTCCTGGATTCTATCAGCTTCTCGGCCACGAGACCGAGGTCGCCCATTTTCTTCATGGCTTCGCTGACGGCGCTGTCAGATGATCCTGATGCCTTGGCTATCGCCCTGACCATCATATTTGTAGATATTCCCGTCTCAAGCGAGGATATCCTTCCTGTGAGAATATTGACCACTATGCCCAGGGATTCATACGGGGTTTTTTTCAGCATCTCGGCTATTACATCCCTCTTCTTCAGCTTTCCGGAATGCTTCTCAAGCTCCTCGTAAACCTCTGCAAGAATAGAATATCTCATATAAAGAATTACGTGCCTAGAATAAAAATGTTATAGGGATGAGGGAGGGGGTGTCATGCCCCCAAATAAATGTGTTTGATAGGAGAGTATGATCATAAAAAGAAAAAATACGCTTACTCGATTTTTCTGTAAGCGCCCGATTCGAAATACTTTGCAGATCTTTCGTTTGCTCTTATCTCGTATGTTCTCATCTTCAGCTCGTCTATCTTCCTAGACGACAGAGTTCTCGTATTTTCATCCATAAAACCACCTCATTTTATTTATCGATAATCAGTCCAGCAAATAATTCTTTACAACACCACGCGCTGCAGCACCGCAAATGCCCAATCCTGTAACCCCTGACAATACCGCTACTGGACTATGGTATTTTATTCCTGCACCAAGGCATGTAAGTGAAGCACCGATTGCGCCAACGTAAGTGCCGAGACCTAATACTCTTTCTGTTATTGATTTGTCACTAAACACACAATCATCCTCCATTTGTAACTATCTATCCGAACCCTTCTTTTGGCTCTTCTTCACGCGTTCAATCAACTCAGGAAAATGGTTCGAAACTCCTAAAGCTTCATTGATATTCAGACCGCCATTCTTAAGCTCTGATTCCAAGCATCCAGCAACTTTCTTGACAAGTTCTTTATCTTCTTCTGTCCCATTTGTTATAATATCATTGTAACATGTTATCATAGGACGCATAACTTCGTTCAATCTGTAGAATTTGCATTTTACATGCTCTTTACCTGGATCGCAAGGAAGCTTGTATTTTATAACTTCAAAGTCATCTGAACCGTATTCTTTTATCAACTGCTCCGAAGTTTTGGTTTCCATATAGGTGCCTGCCATACAGCCAGTCTTTGCATATTTGCAAAGCCCTTCGTCGCATTTTCCCTTCTTTGCCATTTTTTTATTCACCATACAACCACCCCTAATTTGTAACTATTTAGTAGTTACTCAATAATAGTAATACGCCAGAGGTTCTATATAAACATATCGATTATTTAACTATTAGACAGTGATTACAGTTTAATTTAAGATATAGCTCAATAAAGAGTATTTATGGTCTTCAGATACATAGCAGGGATCTCTAGGAAGCCAAGGAAACCCAAAGAGGCGGCTCCTTCTACAGCGGTTCAAACGGCCCCGAGGCCCAATGACTTTGAGGCGGTTCGGAGAGTCATCAAAAACAGGTGTTCTGTCAGGAAGTACCAAGAGAAGCCCATTGACGACAGGACGCTATATACTATAATGGAATCGGCCAGTTTTGCGCCTTCTGCAGGAAATCAGCAGCCATGGGAGTTCATTCTTGTCAGAGATGCCGTAAGCAAGGAGCATCTGGCGGAAGCAGCCTATAACCAGAATTGGCTGAAACATGCGCCGGTGATAATAGTCGCATGCGTCAACATGAAGCTGGCTTCAGCGCTATATGGCGAGAGGGGAGAAAAACTGTACGGAATACAAGGTGTTTCATGCGCCCTGGAGAACATGCTCCTTACAGCCGAATCTTTAGGCATATCATCCTGCTGGGTAGGCATGTTCTCAGAGCCTAGAGTGGCTGCAATAACAAGGTGCCCTGAGCATGTGAGGCCATGCGCGCTGATAGCACTTGGATACGGAGCGGAGAAGCCGAAATCCCGCATCGCCCAGAAACCAGAAGACTATATACATATAGAGGAGTTCGGAAGAACGATACTTCTGGAAAGAATAATAGAAGAAAAATCGCCCATCAAAGGGGCGAAAAGCCATAACGAATACTGGGGCAACTCTTAGTGCTAGTCTTCAAACACAAATTCTATGCCGTCTATTATGTATGATTTTCCAGACATTGATATCAGTTGTTCTTGCTGAAAAACATCAGGAAGAAAGGGGCCTCATCCATGAAGACCCCTTTCCCATTCAAGTTTTTCATTTATTTGCACCTTTGTGTTTTATCTGAGTATCACTGGGATGCCCAATTCGCTTTCCCTTGATCTTGCCATCTCTTGTTTTTCAACAGGCCCCAGCAAGTACGGTGACTTCACTCCTGTTATGATTGCTATCACCTGCACCTTTCCGTTGTATTCTGGTGTAACTCTCGCTCCCCATATGACCTGTGACTCTGGGCTCAGTCTCTTTGAGATGATTTCACCAGCTTCGTTTATCTCAGCTAATGTGCAGTCCGGACCGCAGATCACGTGTACCAATGCGCCTAATGCACCCGAGTAGTCTACTTCAAGCAATGGGTGGTTCAGAGCCTTCAATACAGCGTCCTTGATTCTCGACTGAGAGTCACTCTCTCCTACGCATATCGCTGATACGCCGCCTGCGGACATTATCGTCCTGACGTCTGCGAAGTCTAGGTTGACCAACGACGGGACAGTTATTGTCTCGGTTATACCCTTTATCATCATAGAGATGAGCTCGTCTGCAAGGGCAAACGCCTGGGCTATAGGCATTGATCCTGCGTATTCCAGCAGCTTCTGGTTCTCTATAACGACTACTGTGTCAGTGACCTGCCTGAGCTTGTCCAGACCGTCCTCTGCCTTGTTTATCCTCGTTCCTTCCATCTTGAACGGCATTGTGACAGCACCTACTACTATAGCGCCCATTGCCTTTGCCATTTCAGCGACTATAGGAGCTGCTCCTGTTCCTGTTCCACCGCCCATTCCGGCTGTGATGAAGACAAGGTCTGAGCCTTCGATCATCTGCTTTATCTGCGTTCTCTGCTCCTGAGCAGCCTTTTCACCGACAGATGGGTAACCGCCTGCACCCAGTCCTCTGGTCGTCTCTTTGCCAATCAACAGCTTCTTGTGAGCCTTAGTTATCGATAAGTGCTTTGCGTCTGTGTTCAGAGCTATTATGTCTGCGCCCGATGCGCCCAATTCAGTCAGTCTTGACACTGTGTTGCATCCTGCACCGCCGCATCCGACCACCATTATCTTCGCCTTGTGCATCTGGATGTCGAATTCTTCAGAGACCTTTGCTTCCCAGTCTACTGTCGGAGCGCTGTCCAACCTTCCCTGGTATCCTGATCCATTTGCTGGAGCAGCCTGTGTTGGCCTTACCTGTGCTCCTGAACCGAAAGCCTTATCGAAAGCAGATTGTATCATTGAATCCATTTAAATTCACCCCAATTTTTTACCCCTTATTTTTAGCGGAGTGCGCCTCAACGCACGGTTTAATCATTGAATGTAATCGGTATGTGCCGAGCACATGAATTATCGAATCTATATCATGTGAAAGCGAAATCTTTTTTAAGCCCAAATGACTATTATTGTTTAGAAGTTTGCCTTAGAATTAAAGGATTTAGATAAAAATTCTTGACAGTGCTCAAGGATTTCGTACACATTTGCCCGATAAAACAAAACTTTTTTGCCGAAAGTTTGTTTCAAAAATGTTAATCTTTGCCGGATTGACATTTGCTTACTAATTAGTTTTTCGATTTCTGGGTATATAAACATTTATTCACTGTAGAAGATATATTCTAAAAGATAGTTTCTAGTCAAAAATATAAGAAAATCAGGGCGACATTCTGTCCATAGTCCTCGGGAAGGCGATTACATCCATTATATGAGGCATGCCAGTTATCCACATCATCAATCTTGCTATTCCCATACCATATCCTGAGTGAGGTACAGACCCATATTTCCTGAGGTCAAGATACCAGCCGTAGTCCTCTTTCTTCAGCTTGAACATCTTCAGCGATTCCAGCAGCTTGTCCATCTCGGCTATCCTCTCGCTGCCTCCAATAGCTTCGCCTACGCCCGGTATCAGCAAATCGACTCCCAGCACAGTCTTGGGGTCTTTCGGGTCCGGTTTCATGTAGAAGGCTTTCATGTCTCTGGGGAAGTTAGTCAGGAATACAGGCTTGCCGAACTTGGCTACTAGCTCTCGTTCGTCCTTGTCGGTGAGGTCGTAGCCCCAGTCCTTTTCCATCAGCTTTATGGCTTCCTCATATTTCATCCTCTTGAAAGGGCCTTTCAGCTGTTCCAGGTCTTTTGTGTCCCGTCCGAGCTCTTTCAGCTCGTTAGGGCAGCTTTTCAATATGTGTTTGACTATGAACAAAATGAGGTCCTCTTCATGCTGCAGCAGCTCGTCGAACCCCATCCAGGCGGCTTCAGCTTCCACTAACCATACCTCTGCCAGATGCCTTGTGGTCCTGCTCTTCTCAGCCCTGAACATGGGCGCTATCGTGTATATCTTATCCAGGCCGAATATGGCTGCTTCTGCGTGCAGCTGCCAGCTCTGCGACAAGTATACTTTTTCCTTGGGGTGCTTTACAGTAAAGAGCGTGGAGCCGCCTTCGCATGCCTGCGTCGTGAGTATAGGCGACTGGAACTGAGTATAGCCCTTTTCATGGTAGAACTGGTTCACGGCGTTCAGTAATTCGCTGTTGATCTTCAGAATCGAAGTCATCTTCCTGGATCTTATCCATAGATGCCTCATATCCCTGAGGAACTCTTCTGACAGGTCTTTTCCTATCGGGTATGTTTCAGCCAATCCGACTATCTCTACCTTCTCGGCGGCTATCTCGTAGCCTCCGGGAGCTCTTTCGTCTTTCTTGACCTTGCCTTCGATTATCAGCGAGGATTCGGTGGTGGCTCTGCCGGCTTCAGGAAGTCCTTTGCAGGCAACCTGCACGGTGCCTGTCGAGTCTCGCATAATTATGAACACTAGCTCTTTCTGGTCACGCTTCCTCTGTACCCAGCCCCTCAGCTTGATCTTCTTTCCGTCGTGCTTCGGCACATCAGCGATGGCAACGAATTCATCCATAACAATCACTCCATAATTATTTGTCAGGACATTTAAACTTTTCAATTGGCAGGTGATAGGCAATTGACGAATGACAGTTCATTATTCTTATATATGTTTTCCAAATAGTAGTTATGAAGAGCGGAGCTTTTTTGTATCTGAAAGACCTCGGTGAATTCATGGAAAAAGACGAAGAGCCGGACATGGGCGGCATGATCAATCATCAGCTAGACGTCACTAATTTGTACAAGAGCACTGTGAGAGACGCGTGGAAGGAAGGATCCAAGAGCGTAAATGTCAACAATTATCTTTTTGATGACGCCAAGAAGAACGGACTGAGCTCTGATTTCGTCCTGCAGCTCCAGATTGACGCGGCCAAGAAATCTTGCAAGAAGCCCAAGAAGGACGAGAAGCCGGAAGCTTTGCCTGGCATAGAAAACGAGAGCCAGTATGTAGCTCTTTTTGAAAGCTACTACCTTCCTTTCAAAGGCACGATATCCGCTGGAAGATATCTGGCTATGATCGATGCCGGAAAGAGGATAGGGCTAACTTCCGAGAAGATCCTGGAGATAGAGCATAACATCACGGCGAAGGAAAGGATACTTGACTCGCTTTCTTACAAATAAGGAAGTGGTGCCCCCAATGGGATTTGGACCCATGTCACAGCCTTGAGAGGGCCGTATCCTTGACCGGACTAGACGATGAGGGCGTTGTCCTGTCTAACTATATATAAGATTAATTTAAGAAGCTTTTCTTTGACCGATTTGATTTTCAGTTCCAGTCGCCATAGTTGGAGTGGTCTGAATGATCGCCATAATTGCAATGCGCTTGGGGCCAATCTATGTGCGCATTTTCCTCGTATTTTGCACGTCTAAGCGCCCTTTTCAGTATGGCATTGTCCAGCTTCGGGATATCATCTATGTTTATCTTATCTAAGAGATACTTAGTTTTTTCCATTTTTTTCGTCCTCCTATTTTATCAAACCGCTTTTTTGAGCATCGTCATATATCTTTTTTTCTACATGTTTGAACAGCATATTGAATGACTTGCAAAAATAATCAGGGGCCAAAATCTTTCCGGTGTATGTATAAGCGCTGGACGGGCATCCGCCGTTGCAGTAAGAGCTCACATCGCATTTGCTGCACTTTCTGGTCTTTTCAGGCCTGTCTTCGAATTGATCATTTACAGGACTGCTCTGCACGTCATCCAATGAGGAAGTATACACATTTCCGAGCTTGAATTCTTGTTCGTAGGAAAACCTTCCACAAGGATAGACATCGCCTTTATGATTAACTGAAAGGAACTTTTCCCTGCAGTTATGCTGGAAGATGCACGGGCCCAAATGGGGGCTGACCAGCCTGTTTATGTAATCCTGCAGGTTCTTGATCTCCACAAAAGGCTCGTTCGACCCGTACCACTCGTCGAAAATCTTTATACATTCCTCCCCGAACACCCTAGGATTTATGGAGAGCTCATCTTCATTTTCCTTTCCCCTGCCGTCTGCAAAGAACGGGTTCAGCTTCATGTCTTTTATCTTTTTCTCTTTGATGAAGTCGTAAACTTCCTGCATTCTATAGATGTTGTTTTTTGTTATGACGCTGATCGTACCTATGTTTCCCAGCTTGGACATTGCAAGGTCTATGCCTCTGCAAACATCGTCGTATGTCCCTCTTCCGTCCTTGTACACTCTCTGCATGTCATGTATCTCCTTTGGTCCGTCGATGCTGGTCCCTACCTTGAAATCAGCATACTTGAAGAAATCAACGAACTCGTCGTTAAGCAGTGATCCGTTGGTCTGTATGAGGTTCTTTATCATTTTCCCTTCTGTTAACTTTTCTCTCTGGAAATCGTATATTCTCTTGTAGAAATCTACGCCCATCAAGAGGGGCTCTCCGCCGTGCCAGATTATCGTTATCCTGTCCCTGCCGTTCAGAAGAAATTCTGTCATCTTTTCCGCCGTCTCGATGGTCATCTTCTCCTTGTCGGCTTCCTGATCGACATAGCAGTATTTGCAGGCAAAATTACAGGACTCGGTGGGTTTTACTATCGCTGTGAGTTCATGGCTTGAAGAATTATCTTTGCCCACAATTAGATTAACGCAGGAAAAGGATTTAAGTCATGTTGCTAACGTTGATTGACGAAATATTTTATCAAGAAAAATATTAAAAAAGCGGCTTCAGCAGCCGCAAGAAGTTGTCCCTGTGCCTTGGTTGCTGCATGCCCCGTCCGAGCAGCAGGATCCGCAGTCTCCGCCGCAGCAGGACCCGCACGCGCTCGCAGGCTCGTTTGACGGCTCGGGCGCCGCCATGGCATAGCCTTGCACAGCCACGCACAGCACGACCAAAACGACCAGGCCGATCACAATGTTTTTGTTCATAATTCATACCTCCTTTCAAAAGAGGCCTGAAACAGCTTATCAGAATACCCTGAAACTAGTTTCATTTAAGAACTACTATGTTGGACATGCCGTGCCTTTTTCTCTCGACGACCCCTCGGCCCTCGAGCCTGTCAAGGATTCTTGAAATCCTAACTTTGTTGAAGTCGGTATGCTCTATCAGATCTGACTGAGACAGAGAACCTTTCGATTCTATCAGCTTCTCGACAACAACTTTTTCCTCGGAGCTGAGCCCGCTGAGCACCTTGCTGTAAGACTCCTTGGTTATGGTTTTCGGCTCCTTCCTCTCGACCATCTTTATGATCTTGGTTATTATCTTCTCCTCTTTGCCGAAGAATATCAGGTACAGCCCGATTATTATCACGAAAGCCATTATCGCTATGCTAACATTAGTCTGGAAGTCGAGCGTCTCCCACATCGGGCAAGTTTCACCATGCGAACAGGAGCTGTTTATCACGTCCGTGAACGCGCTGTTGAACGAGAATATTATGAAGCCCATCAGCAGTGCTATGACCACTACAAGCACGCCCACGATTATGTTCTTCACAATAGAATATCCGCAGATTTTTTATTTAAAGCAACTGAAAAGAAGTGGTGAGCCCGGAGGGATTCGAACCCCCGATCTGCCGGTCCGAAGCCGGCCGCTCTATCCAGACTAAGCCACGGGCCCCCTCCTTACTTTATTTCCAGAATTTAAATAGCTTTAAATACTTTAGGTCCGAACTATAATTTAAATAAATTAACTCGGAATGGTGAGTAAATGAAAAGTGATTTGATAGTTTCGTTCGAAGAGAAATCTCTGTCATCCAGGAGCATAGACAGCCTGAAGAAAGTGACTTATGCAAGCAGAGAAACCGCAAGATCTGTGAAATACTTCAACAGATACATTGAACCGGGCGCATACGCGACAAAGCTCTGAATGCTTTGATTTGGCGATGAATATGATCAGTGAAAACGCTGCACGTTCTCGTTCAACAGAATTGCCTATCTTAAAATATTCTCAAGACGAGCAGGCAGAGCACAGCGAACTTGTCAAAAAGGTATCTAAAAGATGCAATCATAATTGCATCGACTGCCGTTTTCTCTATGTCGCATCTAACCGCAATCAGAAGGAGTTCTATAATACCAGATGCGGTAATTTTGAGCAATATCCGACAGAAACCCTGAGAAAGATCATCGGCATTTTCAACGGAACGTACAGATTCTCACAGTAAGCAATTTAAACCAGAGCCTACTATCTGTATAGTATGCCCATGTAGCTCAGCGGCTGGAGCGACTGGCTGTTAACCAGTAGGTCGCAGGTTCGAATCCTGCCGTGGGCGCCAATCATTCTTCTCCTATTATATGGCTCCGTTTAGACTTCTGACAATTTAAAGAAGATAACAATGATAATTTTCTATAGTTTCTATTTTGCCAAGCTCTTTCTTTATGCCGTTTCCTTTTCATTCTTCTGCTTCAGCTTCTTCTGCTTCTCTTTCGTCTTTCCGCTTCCGCTCGAGCATTTCAGATAGTTCTCATAGCTTGTCTTGCCCTGCGGCAGGCAGTGCCTAACATGATAGCGGAACATCTGCTTTTTTCTTCTCTGATGGCATTTTGGGCACACTGACATTTTCAATCACTCGTTTTCTGTCTTTATCATCTTGATGCTAATACCGATACAAACTTATAAATGTTGTGTTCGGCGGATTCGCTATAGGCTCTGCAACGCCTGTCTAACAAACTCTTCTTTCGGCTCTGCCGTGGGGCGCTGATTCTATTATTTTTATACTCTCGCGTACCAGATTTCTATAGGCCGACGTCGCTTAGTCCGGTAGAGCGCCAGTCTCGAAAACTGGTTCCCTTCGGGGCCCGCAGGTTCAAATCCTGCCGTCGGCGCCATAATTCTTTATATGTAAGTTCTCGAATATCATAACCATGAACAGACCGATGGTGAGGACAGCGACAGGCATTGTGGCGCTGATTTCTCTGCTGGCCATAGGAACGAGCTTCTACATGCATGTTGAAAAATGGGGCATGTTGGATTCTCTGCTCAACAGCGCCTCGATAATAGCCACATTAGGATACAGCCCTGACTTCTATCCGCAGACGGATCTGGGCAAGATCTTCACGGTGTTCTACATGTTCATCGGGATCGGGGTCGTGCTGAGCATAGTCATGAGCTTAGGATCCATATACATCAAGGAAGTGTCGAAGATAGAGCACCAAAGCTTCTCGAAGTCTGACAAGCTCTTTGAGAAGGTCAAGCGCGACATGCTAATCAGAAAATACAAGCATGCCAACAGACAGCATTGACTGGCAGTGAAAACTAAGGTTTATAAAGACACGCCAACTAATAATCAAAAGCGGAAACAAGAGGGGATCACAAGTCTTCTTAGCGTTACCGTATAAAAACGGAGAGTGAATAAATGAGAGATTTCGGCGGAAACAGAAGTGGCGGATTCAGACCAAGAGAAGGCGGATTCAGGCCAAGAAGCTTCGGACCAAGAGAAATGCACAAGGCAAAATGCTCTGAGTGCGGAAACGAGTGCGAAGTTCCATTCAAGCCTACTGAAGGCAAGCCAGTTTATTGCAAAGATTGCTTTATGAAAAGAAAAAGCACGATGCAGTAATTTAGTTAGTGGCAGTTAGTTTTTTAGTCTGCCCTCATTTTTCTTTTATCTTATCAGAAACGTTTTTAAACCTGCAGTGGATATAATGATATTAGCGCGCCGTTAGTCTAGTGGTAGGATACAACCTTGCCAAGGTTGCGACAGGGGTTCAAATCCCCTACGGCGCACCAATTCTTAACATTTATATTCTACTTCTCGGAATACTAATCTAAGGTGTTTTGATGGTCTTCGGCTTTGGAAAGAAAAAAGATGAGAACATAGGAAATGTAAAGGATGCTGTTTCTAAAAGGAACGAGTCCATGGATATGCACGGTGTGCCGCAGAGCGTACTCAATCTCGAGTACAGGGAGCCCGCGCTAGGGCCTGAAGATGTCAAGGACAGCGTTCCAGACGAACTGCATATGGTCGAGCCTCTGCCTGACAAAGCCAGGTTCGCACCGCTGTTCGTCAAAGTGGACAGATACCGCGAAATATTGGAAAGCATCAACAAGATGAAGGCCAATATAGTCAATGTCCAAAGCATGCTCTCGATTGAAAAACAAATCTCTGACATGAAGTCGCAAGTAGACAGCGAACTGGAAAAAGAGGTCCAGGAACTGAAGCTGATCGTGAACGCCCTCGACAAAGAGCTGGTGAGACCTAAGGCTGTGGAGCCATATATAATGCCCAAGCCTTCAGATGTCGCGAAGATGGAGACGTATGTCTCGGATCTGCAGAATGAGCTCTCTAAGCTGCAGAGCCAGGTAAAGAAAATCGAGCAATAAGCTCCTTCTGAGGAATTTTTATATACATTGCTCTACAATTGAACATAAGGCGGAGGTTGCCAAGCCAGGTCTAAGGCGCAGGACTCAGAATCCTGTGGGTCAGTCCCTTCGTGAGTTCGAATCTCATCCTCCGCACCAAACGCGGGAGTTGCCAAGCACGGTCTAAGGCGATAGGCTTAGGACCTATTGGGTTAGTCCCTTCGTCGGTTCAAATCCGACCTCCCGCACCATATTTCCTGTTTTAGTACCCTATATTATATAGCAGAACTGGAGCTCCAAGCCTTCTGATAACAATAAAAAGAAACAAGATATACAATATACATCGACATGGCCGCGATAGTGTAGTGGTTAGCATTAGGGTCTGTGGAACCCTCGACCCGAGTTCAAATCTCGGTCGCGGCCCCATTTAATCTTTTTATCCTTTCGCATCCTTTAGGTCTCTAAAGAAAGTGGATCAGTCTATGATGTACTGAGTAAGTAATCCCTGTTTCATCAGTTTCTTTTCAACTTTTCTGAGAGGTTTATTCTTCTCTATTAGCTGCTCAAAGTAATGAGTCGCCTCGCCTTCTGAGATTTCTCCAGTCTTCTCAAACCAAACAATGTTTAACAATAATCTTGACCTGTCACTATCTATGACACGGACATGCTTCTTTTTTAATATGCAAACAGACGGAGTTCCGCCAGCTCCGGCATTCTTAGATCCCTCTTTCATGGATTTGTACACTGTGTGCAGGCCATCTATCAACGGTATGCTATCTATGTTACGAACCGACTGCATGAAATCAGACAAAACTGGCTGCGCTTTGTCTGCTCCAGATCCACTGATTGCATAGTGCTTGTCTGCCCTGTTTGCAACCCCAGGAGGCGCAACTTCAAATATTCGCATATCTTTCTTCTCGGAATCATATCCTCCGAATAAGAAGTACGCTTCGAATCCTCTTTTTCCTTTTGGAGGTGTAATGAAAGCATCTATATCCTCAAGGATTATCCTTGATTTGTCTGCAGGTATCCTTCCCTGCTTATAATCCTCTAATGAAAAAGTATATTTCTTCAAGATGGTGTCTTCGAACTTTTCTTCATAAATTTCAGAATATGTGTTTTTAAATATCTTCAGCTCTTCGCGGAAGTTTCTTCCTTTAGGCTTATGTTCCCACGATTCTTGTATCTCAGAGCAGTTGTCTGCCGCGCCTGTAGGAAGCGCAATATAAGAACCTTTTATCGATGTCTTTTTGACGGTATCTTCATATCTTCCGCCCACACTAACCCTTGCATCAGACGCAGTTATCATCGTTTTCGGTGAAAGCCTTACCATTTCGATGCATGTCATGTTATCACTTAATAGTGATTTATCAGGAAAGCATTTAAACCCATCGTTTTCATCATATTTCATGGCATCAGTTATCGCCATGATTCAAGTTTCGGACGCACCACAGCATGTGGTGAAGCCGTATCGGGAATAGAAAGCTTTAAAAAGGTTTGAACGGTCTATATATAATTACCAGAAGGTAAGGTTCTGAGTTCGGCATCGGGGGATTTTCTGATGCCGAGAGTCATAGCTACCGGTCTTGGTCCTGACTTAGGATATTCCTTGATATGAGGGGCCGTTTTTCCATGCTATGATACATCATGAGGTCAAGATTTGATCATTTTGGCCGATGCAGTGAGATTGCATGATATTTTGTGTGAGAGAACATAGATTGTGTGACCCGCAATAGTTAATTCCGGTTGATCCCGCCGGAGGTTACCGTTATCAGGTTCCGGCTTAGCCATGCGAGGCGCGAGGTGCAAGACCTCGCCGGACTGCTCAGTAACACGTAGTTAATCTATTCTCAGCTGGAGGATAATCCTGGGAAACTGGGGCTAATACTCCATAGGCTCTGGATGCTGGAATGCACCAGAGCTGAAAGCTCCGGCGGCTGAGAGTGAGACTGCGGCGTATCAGGTCGTAGTGAGTGTAATGTACTCACTAGCCGATAACGCGTAGGAGACATGAGAGTGTGTGCTCCGAGATGCATTCTGAGACATGAATGCAGGTCCTACGGGACGCAGCAGGCGCGAAACCTTTCCAATTCGTTAACGCGTGAGAAGGGGAGCCTGAGTGGCTATGCAATGCATAGCCTTTTCTTTAGTCCAAAAAGCTAGAGGAATAAGTGGTGGGCAAGACAGGTGCCAGCCGCCGCGGTAATACCTGCGCCACGAATGGTAACCGATTTTATTGGGTTTAGAGTGTCCGTAGCCGGCTTAGTGAGTCCCTGGTGAAATCTGGCAGCTAACTGTCAGGAGTGCTGGGGATACTGCTAGGCTTGAGATCGGGATAGGGTAAAGGTATTCCACGTGTAGGAGTTAAATCCTTTAATCCGTGGAGGACCACCGGTTGCGAAGGCGTTTACCTGGAACGAGTCTGACGGTGAGGGACGAAAGCCGGGGGAGCAAATGGGATTAGATACCCCAGTAGTCCCGGCTGTAAACGATGTCCGTTTGGTGTCGCGTGCTTTACGTAAGTATGCGGTGCCGGAACGTAAGTGTTAAACGGACCACCTGGGGAGTACGGTCGCAAGGCTGAAACTTAAGGGAATTGGCGGGGGAGCACACAAGGGGTGGAGGCTGCGGTTCAATTGGATTTGACGCCGGATACCTTACGAGGGTTGACAGCAGAATGAAGGTCATCCCAACGGGCTTACCAGACAAGCTGAGAGGTGTTGCATGGCCATCGTCAGCTCGTACCTTGAGGCGTGCCGTTAAGTCGGTTAACGAGCAAGACCCATGCTGCTAGTTGCCACCGCAATTTGTTGCTGGAGAAATCCAAAAGACTAATTGCGAGCACCCTAGCAGGACCGCTGGTGCTAAACCAGAGGAAGGCGTGGGCAACGATAGGTCCGTATGGCCCGGATACCCTCGGCTACACGCGGCCTACAATGATTGGGACAATGTGATGCAACGCCGAAAGGCGAAGCTAACCACCCAAACCCAATCCCAGTTCGGATTGAGGGCTGTAACCCGCCCTCATGAAGCTGAAATCCCTAGTAAGCGAAAGTCATTATCTTTCGCTGAATACGTCCCTGCTCTTTGCACACACTGCCTGTCAAGCCATGCGAGTGGGTCCCTGGTGAGGCTCAACCTAATTAGCTGAGTCGAGCCAGGGGCCTGTGAGTGGGGCTAAGTCATAACAAGGTAGCCGTACCGGAAGGTGCGGCTGGATCACCTCCTTACTAATCAATTTCTCTACACAGAACGTGTTTCAATCTCACTGCATCACCATTTCTAAAACTTTATTAGCTTCCAGTGTCAACTATATTCATGTGTGACTGCTGCGGTACCAAGAAAAAAGCTAAGAAGAAATGAGTTTTCTTTTTACATTCTTATTATATTATCCTTTTTGTCAGAAGAATTGATATTGCCGTTTTTGGCATGCTTCACTATGAAGTCCTTCACAGAATAAATCATCTGATCTCCTGGATAAGGATTAGGGTATTTCTTCGGGTCAAGCTTATGCAAGCACATGTCGGCATCCTGCCTGAGATGCGTGGGCGTGACGCCAGGCGACAGGCTACCTTTTTCAAGCATACCTGCGGCTGTATTGTACAGCTCGGCAGCTTTCCCATATTCTTCATGCCCCTCATAGATCTTGGCTATCTGTATAACACCATGTGCATATTTCTCGCTTTCATGAAGGTCTCTTGGTGTGAATCCAGTCAGCTCGAGAGAAATCTCATCAAAGAACCCTTCGTATGCTCCCACAACGGCTTTGCCGGCCTTCCTGACGCATTTCGGTATGTTGACCATCATAACCACCTATAACATATGATTACTGATAGGTAGTATATAAGGTTTTGATTGTATTCGGCACATGTCTACTTTCATGATCGCTAGAGCCACGGCTAGGATTATAGAGGGGGTGGCAGTTCCTCGAACTGCCGAGAATATATGTTATCTGCTTTGATAACGTATCATGATAGGTTCTTCAGGGGCGGTTGATGAGACTAATAGGCCGTTCGGCAACATTAGGATGTTCATCAGTGTACCGCCTCACTGAAAACTCTATCATAAAGAGGAGTTGGAATTTCTGTATATAAAGTATTTGTAGTCTCGAGAATACAGATGGAAGCTTTATATACATGTTTTGTATTTAGAAATTATAACTATAACAGTGTTATATACAAAATTAAAGAAATTATAAGATAGAATATAATATGTTCAATGGATTTGAAGGATTGTACTTATTTCTGAGGCATTCTAGCACCATAAAAATAGGCTTGCTAATCAGAACCGGGAGCTTGCTGGCAAACAGATATGCTATTGATACAGCATCGGGCTTATTTTCTACAGCCTTTTTCAGATATGACGATGCCAAATCGTTTTTTCCTATACATCCTGCGTAAAGGCCGACAGTTTTGTATCTTTGACCGAGGATTTCATGATTTTTTTGAAACTCATCAAAATGCTTCTCCAGGAGCATCTTGCTGCCGCTGTATCTTTTCTCCATATTCACATTGATTCTGTCTTTGCCGTCTATGTAACGTATGGTGAGCATTTCTGGTATGAGAGAGAATCTGCACACGTTTGATATCCTTATCCAAAGATCACAATCCTGAGAGCTCTGGAATTCTGGGTCAAACATACCGGCTCGTGAAAAGCACCATTTCTTTACCAAAGCGCTCGTGCTTGGCATGAAATTTCTTGCTAGGATATCTTCATGTATCCAGCCTTCCTTTTTGGGACAGCGCTCTTTTCCGTTTCTGTTGTTTGTTATTATCTTCTCCCAAGTGTAGATGACGCCGTAATCGTCGTCAAGCTCCTTGAATTTTTCGACCTGTTTCTCGATTTTATTCGGCAGCCATGAGTCGTCATCATCCAAGAAAGCGATGTAATCTCCGTTTGATGCCCTTATCGCGATGTTTCTGGACTCCGCGGCCCCGAGGTTTCTTGGGTTGTTTATGCAGATGACTTTGTCGGATGTTATGGTCTTCGTTATATCCGTCTCAGGGTCGTCGTTTATGACGAAAATCTCAAGATTCTTGTAAGTCTGGCTCAGAGCGCTGTCGACGGCTCTCTTCAGCTTCTCAGGCCGCTTGTATGTCGGCAATATGACGCTGACCAGAGGATCTTCCATGAAAATATTCTGATGATAACCTATAAGAATTTGTCAGGTGTCTGTCCTAACTTACCGGCGGGCCTTCAGGTCTTTCTTCACTCTGATCGTTACAAGTTTTTTCTTTCTTGATTCCAATGCTGGTAATAGGTGCGATATGAATTGCTCCGCGGTCATCTTACGGACTTTGCCGTTGGTGGTCTGGGTCCAGTGGTCTTTAACTTTACGATATTTCTGCGTCCAACCGTTTTTTTTGATGATGAAATAGATGGTGCATTCGTTGTTCTTCATTTTTTCACCTATAAAAAGTCGAATGGTGGACTGGTGGGGATTTGAACCCCAGGCCTCTTGCTTACTTGATTTCTATGCAAGGCAAGCGATCTTCCGAACTGATCTACCAGCCCCTATGTTATTCTGCGATATCATCCAATTTAAGCTTTTCTATGATATAAAAGAAAAATGATGGGCAAAAAACAGCCCACTGAAAAAATCACTGCTTCTGGAGGATTATCTCGATAGAAGAGACGTTCAGCTTTTCTCCGCCTTCCCCGCTGACTACCTCTGTCCCTATCGTTACCTTGTCCACTGCCGAGTCTCTGACGAACTTGTTCTTGACAATTTCCGCCACGTCTACGGCGTGCGATATCGCCCTTCCCCGTGCCTTAAGCACCACGTTGGGCCTCCCGTCATTGAACTGGGTCACGCATGCCAGAACGTAGCTCATCGCTGGTTTCTTCCCTACGAAGATTATGTTGCTGTCTGCATTCTCTGTCATACTGTTTACCTCCCTAGTCGCTGGTTAAAACTACGAACATCCGCATGCTCTGTTGCAGCCGTTCAGATCTGTCCTTCCAACATCAGCTGATGCAAGACTTGTTGTAGCTGTTGAAATTCCAAACGATCCACCGGTAGCAGAAGGCGTAAAGGAAACCTTTGTATTATCATATTTTCCTAGATTACCGCATAGCCCTCCGAATGTGCTTACCTGTGCGTCGCCGATCTTTATTGTTGTGACTCCGTCACTGCTATGAGAACCTGCGCAATTTGAGAGTACGCTTCCGCATGCCTTGCTCCAAGCAGTCGTCTGTTCTTGCGTCCCTGCGAAACCGCCGAAACCGCCCATGAACAGCGTCAACATACCAAGCAACACTATCACTGCGATTGCCACTATAACCAGAACGTTTACTGGTAGCTCAATACCTTTCATTTGAAAACCTCCTTAAAGTTTATTGGTTATTTTGAATATAAAGATTAACTATGGGCGAGGACATCCGCAGGATATTGCGCATTCTTGTATTTTCATTTCCACACACAATCGCAGCAGATTTTGTATACCCGGGTTATCCTTAATGGTTACCTTTATGTCAACGGGGCTTTTGCAGCCTGTCTGGACCAGCAGCGAGCAGGCTCTGCTCTTCTCGCTCTGCATATCCAGCGTGGACGTCCCCTGCATCCAGTTGTTTATGAAGAGCCATACCAGGGCAGCCATCACAACAGTTATCAAAACAGCTATCACCATGACATTTACCGCCATATCCATACCTTTCATATCCAAACCTCCTCAACATTTGAAATATCCAGACTCTATGATCTGCTCTATCAAGACCGGTATCGTCAGAGTCATCCCTATCTTCGAGTCTTTGAACAGGAACACCTGGCTGCCCTTGATCCCGAAGCTAGTGGGCGATGTGCTTGTTATCTCTATCTCCGCCGTTT
>Ga0315276_10001084_pt1 | contig 24150 bp, 51 predicted proteins | sample YL17G05_0_MG_FD_204542 | JGI IMG/M metagenome (GOLD analysis project Ga0315276, IMG submission 204542) | Sediment microbial communities from Yellowstone Lake, YNP, Wyoming, USA - YL17G05_0 | ecosystem: Environmental > Aquatic > Freshwater > Lake > Sediment | place: USA: Wyoming | collected... | reverse complement strand
AAACCGCAGGATTGCCCTTGTGAAGGGTATCCACGATGCGTTCCAGAATCTGTTGAATGAGCACGGCAAGGATTTAGCTGGGCTATCCAAGCTGCTAGGAGCTAAGGGTGTCGTTGCTGACGAAGAGGATGATGAAGAGCCGGAAGCTGAAGCTGAAGCTGAAGAAGCAGAGGTGAAAGAATCTCTGTGTCCGAAACTTGAAGCCAGACTTGCGCAGGAGGTCTGAGATGACGAAATATACAATCACTGTTGTTGTCGATCTTTCTGATGAGAATAACTGATGATAGGATTTCCAATTATGTTAAAAGAATGTTATCTGACTTCGTGTTTAAGAAACGGTGATGGGAATATCTCTCATCATATTCTTGATGGTCATTCCGTCATTTGTTTATGGGAAGACAGTTATTACGGAGAATTGCTGCGTCAATGGATAATTGATGGTGAGAACGTATCAAAGACACATAGGAATAAATATACTAATGATTTTCTTCTTTTTGAGGGGGCTAATGGATTGTTAGGCAATCCTTTTTATGACGAAGGAAGTAGCTCGTTAAATGAGTTGCTTCGGCCATTAGGAATTGCTCCTGATTTTTTTCGTCAAAAAAACGGAGAAATTCTAATCACTCGTTATGTTTGGGATCAAGTATTAGAAATCAAAGGCGGAGTGAAATCTCTGTATCCGAAACTTGAAGCCAGACTTGCGCAGGAGGGAAAAGATGTCAAATAATATTGACAGACAAAATAGATTATGGCGTAAGATGGTAGAAGAAGAAGCTGCGGCTATGAGAGGGGTATTTCATAAAATGAATAAAACTTTGAATGAAATGTTTCCGATCAAGATAGAAGAGCCAGTCAAGAAAGCTGCGCCTGTATTGAAGGTTAAGAAAGGTAGTTACTTTGATAAACTCTTTGATTTCTGGTACAGTCCGACCGCATGGCGTCAATACGGTCACAACATCATGAACGGTTGGAGGTACACTGAATGCGTCAGGAGCGGGGATGAACCTTTGAGCAAGAAAGGCTTCCCGGATCTTGTGTTGGTGTGGAAGGGAATTCCTTGGGGAAAGCTTACCCAGGATATCTTGCCCGAATGTGTCTGTCAGAGGTGTACGGAGGAAAGGATTCGTCAGCGTGTTAGTGCCAAGCTTCGTGAAAGGCTGGAGAAGAAGCTGGCGGAATTCGACCGTATGTGGGACAAGCTGGAGAGAAATGGTTTTGTCACTCCCCCTTGACAAACGACTGTTGAGGTGCTATACTGTAGATAATGCAGGAGAAGTGTATGACTGCTGAGGACATCGAAGCAACAAGGTCAGAAGTGAATCAGCTTCTCATGAAACGTTTCGGCATTGACTTGTCTGACGTGGATGAGGATGCTGTCATGAATGATATCCGCAACGGTGAGGAGGCGGAAGCGATAGTTGATGGACTTGCAGAGGACTATGAATTGGAGGAGCTAGTAATGTAGAGGTGTCCCATGGCTTGTGAAAGAACATCTGAGGGAATCTGTAAGAAATCCCTTGAAGTAATGGCAAAGAACAGTGATGCGTTTTACACGAAAAATCACGTCATTAGTCATTACTATGGTTCTGAACGCAAGTCCTGGGTCATCGCCACAGTCAATGCTCAGTTCTCTACTTTCTGTCAGAATGTCATAGATATGACAGAAACTCTTGTTCTTAAATCCAACGATCTCTACGAATATGCTCTCGACAAAGGGAAGATGTCTCAACTCAGAAATGACGTTGAGAAAGATATGTGGAGACTTCTTGCTTGTTCTAACGAAGATGCAGGAATCTGGGGAGAGGTGATTTGTTCAGTTGGTCATGATTTTCAGAAAGCAATCGACCAGGAACATCGCAACCTTTGTCTGCTTAGGGATCGTGAATGGCTAACGAGCTTTGACAGTTTGCGTGCTGTAGTAGAGCAAGCAAACATCATTATGAGGTGGCCAAACTGAAAGCCGCTCTGCTGGGGAAATCGTCTGAGACGGCTTGACTTTTGGCTTTGAGGCGGTAGTGTAGGTAGTGTTGTAAGTGCGAGTACGGAAGAACAGCGCAAGGGCAAAGAACGCAATGTTCATCACGGCACCATATAGCGAGGATGCAGGTCGGGGTCTACCCCCGAATGCTGATCGTCCTGCTTATGTGGTTGTCGTGGCCGCCCTGAGAGCTTCCGTACTGTTCAGCCAGTCCGGTTGTGCAATCTGGCGCTCAACCGGTTGTGTGTGGCAGGGCAATAATGATGCGGTAGGCACTGGGCAAGAATGGGAGAGCCTTCCCCTCACAGCCAGACAAACACCCAGTGACCTTGGCAGCGTTACGTCTCAGGGACGGCTTGTGAGTCGTCTCTGGTTGTACGAACGCTGGCATCCCGGTTAGCGAGGCTAAAACTTCGGGACTCTGGCATCGCACTTGCACAGAGCAACCCGCTTATACACACAGGAAAAGAAAAAGATGAGGCTTTGATAGACCCCCGGCACCTGGCCGGGGGTCTCTGTTTTTCTGTCTGTTTCTAAATTATTACTAATTACTAATAATTGCTCTAAAAGCAATAATTTGCGAAGTGTTGCACCGTTGCAGAGGTTTGGATGGAGAGCTACCCCCCCAGCTCACTTTTGGTATCTCCTACCCTATGAAAAATTTCATAGAGTGGGAGTTGACAATGTGCGCCAGAGCTTCGAGGCGACGTTTTCGTGCTTCGAGAGCTTGACATTTTTGGTTGGAGTGCTAATGTATTTATGTAGCAAGGAGACCGTAATGTTTGGTAGAAGCTCGCCTAACTGTTCAGTGACTTCCGCACCTGAATGGGCCAATACTATTGTGCAACATCATCTCCCTGGTTGGGATTTGATATGGCACAATGTCAAGTCAAGAAATCATGGTGGACCATACGGATGTTGCTGGCCTGTCAGAAAGACCATTGAGATCTTCATTCCTGATGGCAGTGAGGTTTTAGGACGTGAGCGTATTGTATTGCATGAGATAGCTCACGGTCTTCGTGGTGACATTCCTAAACCCGCCGGTCGTAAGAACGACGTTCATCACGATGAGAAGTTTTTCAGGATAGCTGCACTTCTATACATCGGTTCTGATCAGAGTCTAAAGGTTTTGGAATATGCAATGAAGCACGAGTACAGAACTGGCAGACACGTTATGGAAGCAGCGCACAACAATCCGAAACAGTTCATTGCTGATCCGATTGGATACAGAGTGGATATCTTCAGGAAGAAGAGAACAAGAAGAGTGTTTCCGAAAGTTGCTGCGAGTCACAAGACAGGGGACTATGTGACTTGGTTAAGTTCAAAGAGACAGTGTTCCCTTACTGGGAGAGTTCTCAGTTTAGGTTACAGGAAATATCGCATTGAAGTGGATCATCACGGGAAATGGGATGGAGTATATCTGGTTCCATTCTCTATGGTTCACACAGAGAACAAGACAGATCCAGCCCCTATTTTTTTCGCTGTGACGGCTTGACCTGCACGATTCGTGTGCTACTGTATCAGAAGTAACTGGAGACTGCAATGTATATCGACATTCACGAGTGCATCGAAAATGGTACTCACCTTCAAAGTGTGGATGGTGATGGTTACTGCAATGAGTGTGGTGACCAAATATCCGCTGAGGAGTTGGAAGAGTGTGACGAAGAGGAACATCGTATTTATAGCAAACGTATTAACGAGGATGTTTGAAAGGACGAAGATGCGTGAATTTCCCAAATGTCCGAGATGTGGTGTGTTTCACGCTGAGATCAAGTTGAAGACGACACACATACTCAGTATCGTTGGTGACACTCCTATGAATTCCCGTGTTGCGATTGGTGGAATATCAAGAATAGACGAGTTCACCGAGGATACTGAGACTCATTGCATCGCCTGTGATTCCACGTTTCCATGGAAAGCCTTCAGAGGAGAAAAGTGATGGGAGATCTTCCATTATCAATGGCTTTCGGGATTACGTCAGAAGACGTAGTAACCGTCTATGATTCCAAGTATGGTATCACGATTGACGACGAAGAAGCAGAGCGTCTCTTTGATCTTCTTGATCAAGATCTTGTAGCTGTTGAGGCTTGCAAGGGTGGGACGGACATGGATGACCAGATCGAAGCCGCTTATGACGAGATTGAACGTCAGTTGGATGAACTGGGAGAGTTGAACTGAAATGGAAACGAGATACAAAATCGCCTGGGTCATGTACTTTCTACTGTGGGATGTTCTGGTTATCTCGCTGCTTTTCTCCTGAAAATCGTCTCAGACGCCTTGACTTCTCTCTTTCAGGTGGTAAGGTAGAGTTGTAGTTGAAAGGGCAAACTTATAAGTTTTTGATCTACAAATGGTTCGGTAGCTCAGTTGGTAGAGCAGCAGCCTTGAACCAAAACGAATAAGAGCACTACAATAGGAAACTTTGTAGTGAATGGTGCCAAACTCGGTGAACGGCCTATCGAAAGATGACCTAACGCCGAACCAAGCAGAATGGTGAAAATCATTCGGGCGTGTGTACAGACTAGACGGCACCCACCTAAAAGCGCAAGTTCATGGTGATGGCATAGTCGAGACCACAAAAATGACAGAAGTCATTGCAGTTAAAACTGTAGTGGTAGGTTAAGCTGTTGGTCCGGGGTCCGATTCCCCGCCGAGCCACCATTTTTGAAACGCTCAGAGTTTATTCTCTGAGCGTTTCTATTTTCTAACAATCCATGATCTAACTCCCAATGATGGGTAGGGCAAAGCAAAGCTAAATTGTTTAAATCATTTATTTCTCTTATTTTTGTATCTGGTGAAAAACTACCAATACTTTTTTTGTGGCACACTTCAACATGTTTACCATATCCACAAACTAAACATTTTCTTTCTATCCCGGATTTATTTATAATTGTTTGAGCGTTGTTTCTTATTCTTTGATATTTACCAGCATCTTTTCTTATTTCAGATTCCTTTAATGTCCTTTCTCCAATTTCTTTTTGTCTTTCTTCTGTAATTTTGTTATAGCATTTTTTACAGTACATTCTTGAAGCAAATATTAAATCTTCACACGATATACATTTTTTAGTTTTAACTCTTTGTTTTGATGTGTTTATTTTATTAACATACTCCAAGCTACATTTTTTTGAGCAAAACCTCTGCTTGTAATCATTTTGGAAAAACATGTTTTTACATACTGGACATTCTAGTTCTTTCCTTGGTCTTTCTTCTGAATTTACCAATCCAATAATGTCTTTTAACGCAGTATTCCAACTTCCCCACATTCTAATATAAGTTGAACGTGAAAATTCTCCTATTTCGTCATACATATTTTTAGTTGGTGGACATTGAACTTTTTCATATACTCTTTTCAAATCATTGATCAGTTCTTCTTTGGTAACTTTTTTGTTCATGTAAAACTCCTTATAGATTTATATAGTATACTAATTTTCCGAGAAAATTCCTTCTTGAACACACGCCAATTATACATTTTTAAGAAAACTTGTTCGATTTGTTGCGGGAACAGTTGGAAAAACTCCTTAGCGACTTGACTTACGCTTAAGGCGTGCTAGATTATAGTTGTAGCAGGAGACTCTACCATAACTCAACATCGAGAGTTCAAATCTCTCCTGACCCACCAAATAAAACATAAGGAAAGTCAGATGAACGCAACAGACATAGTTGGCTACGGAATGGAAGGTGAAGTGTTCTGTCCTGAATGTCTGAAGACTGAATACCCACAGACCTTGACTTGTAAGTGTGGCAAAGATGATAACGGGATTTGTGAGGAGAACTGCAATGGTCAAGGTCCCAATCCTATCTTTGCTGGAGACGATGAATCGGACGGAACATGCAGCCTTTGCTGGATGAAACTGATTGACGAATGAGTCCGGGTGTTGGAATGGCAGACATAGAGGGATAAAATCAAATGCCCCATGGGCGTATGGATTCGACTCCCATCCCGGATACCAAATAAGGAACTACAATGAAAGCAACCTTAACAGATGCAATCTCTATAGCTTGTGAGGTTCATCGTGACGAAAAGCGTCGAAACGGTGAGGATTACATTCTTCATCCTCTTCGTGTGATGATGGCTCAGAAAACATTGGTGGGGCAAATCCTTGCCGTTCTCCATGATGTTATTGAGAATTCAAACCTTACCTTAGCAGATATGCGTGAGAGAGGATATGGTCCTGAAATCATCAGAGGACTTGATCTTCTGACACACGATCCAGAGGACACATACAAGGAATACATACAGAGGATAGCTGACAGTCTTGATCCTTTTGTTATCAGCGTAAAGATAGCTGATCTCAGGGACAACATAGATATGAGTCACTTATCTTCGATGTCGGCAAAAAATATTGAGCGGACGAGTAAGTACGTTACTGCATTGGAAGTGCTCTTGGAGACGCACCGGGAGTTATAACAAGGGGAAAAATCATGTTTCAAGTTTTTGAAGATAACAAACCTGCTGATGTGACAGGATATTCATGGGCAAAATCTTGGAAAAACAGTAAGTTCGGAACGTTCAAAGAAGCTCATGAATATGCTAATGAATGGCTTGGAGATTACGGCGGAATCGTTTTAGATCTTAACAAGCCTTATGATTACTCAGGCTGCGGGTCCATTATCGAAATCCGGGAACTGGTATAAAATAGCATTCTTTTAAGCACATCTTTAATTCCTGCTCTTAATACTAAAATAATTTTATTGTTTTAGTACTAAAGTAAGCAGGATTTTTTGTTTATTTTTAGTATTAGCTATAAGACACTTAAGAATTTTCAGAAAAAAGTGTGTAGACCTCTTGACTTATAGACTTAGTGCAGTAGGTTATATCTTGTAAGCGGTCGTGTTTCGTGCAACGAGTCAAGGTCGAGAAAAAGAAAGGAAGATCAAAGATGAGAATCGAGAATGTAGTAAACAAAACAAAGGAGGAAATCGGAATGAGAATCAATTTAAGCAAATGGATGTTGGTGACGTTGGTGATCTGTGCCTTCATTGCATTGAGAGTGAAAGCCGACAATACGACGGTCCATCTGGACTATCAGAATGCCAATCCGAGCGTGATCGTTCAGCTTGCCAGTGCGGACCCTTCAGATACTGCTAGGACGTATGCGGGCGGGTACAACAACAGGGCGATATTTCCAGGTGGTACAAGCAATGATGCGTTTCAGCAGTTCCCAACCACTAATATAGGTGGGAGGCTTTCTGCGGCTGAATCTGATGTTGATGGAAGCATCATTCAGATGTTCTGCATTGATTTGGCCGGATCGACAGGTGGTGGGTATTCATACGATACTCAGCTTGTCACTCCTAACCTTGCTCCAGTACAAGACGGACAAACAGGCGTAGGTGATGGGAATGGTTATCCAATGGGGATTCAGCGTGCGAATTGGCTTGGAACTACGGCTGCTGCCTATTGGCAAGATGCCTACCTTGTCAATGGTGTAGGAGCCGGAGCTACAGCAAGTACTGAAGCTCTTCGTTACGGTGCTCTTCAAGTAGCGATTTGGGAAATCGTATTTGAAGGGACAAGTGCGAGTGCAATGCCTATTCCTGTAGTGGTAGGTGGCGTTACCAAAATATGGGACGTAACCATTGGTAATTTCGCTATTACCACAAGTGATAGCGGTGCATCAATCAGAGCAGAAGCAAATCGTATTCTTGCTTCTGTTACTGCAAATGTAGTTGCTCAAGGAGGAAACGTATTGGATGGCGTTGGCTATGTCAATCATACAACGCTAGGCGCTTTGACATCTGCGCCATATCAGGATATGCTTGTGCGTCTGACACATGTTCCTGAGCCTTCCGGTTTGATGCTGGCTGGACTAGGGTTGGCTGGGATGGTCCTTCGCCGTAAGATGCGTGCTTGATCGGTAGGTAGTGAAAGATCGTCTTGTCGCTGGAGAGAAATTCTCTCCAGCGACTTTATTTTCTGACACATAATTTCAAAGTAAAATCTGCATTTCCAGCTTGACTTCTGCTGTTGTTGGTGTATACTTGTTAATGTTGAGTTCTGTGTAGCGCTATGTGAGTGCAAAAACATTGGATTCAGAAAAAATGTCAAAAACATTTTACCCCTATAACTTAAAGGATAAAGTCACGGATTTCTAATCCGTTTATCGTGGTTCAATTCCACGTAGGGGTGCTATAAAGGTCAATAAGATTCGTTATTCTGCACTGAATGCCCACACGTATAACATATAGAGGTGCATCATGAGAAAAATTCTTCTTTCTTTACTGTTCTGTCAAGTAATTTTGTCTACGGAAATAACTCTTGATTTGACTATTCCAGATAGCTTTGGAGAAATCAACGGAGCTATCTTTCAGCAAGGGAGTGTGGGTTCTGGAAGTGGGAAATTTATTGACTTTGTTCAAATTCAACATGATGGGTCTGAACAAGGCTACAATACATCGTACAGACCAAGACAGTTCAACGAGGGTGGTTCTGTGAACTTTAACAGGGATGTTCAACTTGGAGAACTTGCTGTAACTACGTTCAAAGGGAATGAATATTTAACCTTTGGTCTTGATGTGAACGAGAGAGCTAACGAGCCTCTCATTTCACTTGACTCAGTTCAAATCTACATTTCACCCATAGGAAACAGAACGGATTATCCGAATCTTGGGGTTCTTGTTTACAATATGAATACCACTGTCTTGTTGGACTATTTTTTAGGACATGGAAGTGGTTGGTCGGATATGACCATGCTTATTCCAACCAGTTTGATTACGAACTTTTCAATCTCTGATAATTTGTATCTTTATTCAAGTTTTGGAGAGCATGGTTCTGATTGGACAACTTCAGATGGTGCGGAACAATGGGGCATTAACAAAGATGGACCAAGATTCAATACTCCTGAGCCTAGCAGCACTTTGCTTGTGGCTATGAGTGTTTGTGTGTTGTATGCGTTTCGTACACGTAGGAGAAAATAAGGTAGTGAAAGTTTGCTTTTTGGTCGAAACATACTGTGAAAGGTGTGGAATCAAATGAAAACAAACGTTACTGGAAAATGCGGTAAAAACAACAAGCTTGTTTTAATCACGTTTATTTTCACCCTGATTTGCAACTCTTGTGTGCAACCTGATATTAAAATAAATGTGCCGATTAAAAACAATACGGGAAAAGAGATTGCTGAAGTTATAAAAAGGATCGATGCCTACAAACAAAATCTACGAACAAAAGATGTTTATTATAGATGGGGTATCATTTTTGTTCCAGATGGAATTTGTGTTTTTAACATGATAAAAGTCGAAAACGAAAAAGAAATATTAGTTTGGAAAAACGGGGATGAAAAAGCACGGCGTATAAAGTTTGATTGTTTTTGAGATCAAAAATGATGATAACAATAAAAGAAGCAGCTAAAATGGCTGGATGCACTTATGCAGTAATGTATAATCGCATACATTCAAGGGGGAAGACTTTTGATGAAGCAATAGCAATGGGGAAAAAAGCTACGTTAAAACCAAACGTTCTTTTTGAAAAAGCTTTCAGAGAAAATGGCTGTTCTTACGCTAGAATGTATTGTAGGACTAAATATCAGGGAAAAACAATAGAAGAAGCAACGGCAATGGGTAAAAATGTCTTTCTGAAAAAGAAAAAACCTACCGATGAAGCTGCTAAAAAAATCATTGTCGAAAAACCTGTTGAAGGAATTGTTTCTGCTGTGTACAAGTGAAACAGTCTAACTTTAAGGATGTACAAAATGATTTTCGTGAAAAACAATATCGGAATTGGAGACACAGTTCATGTTACTCCAGGAGAATTTGACTTATTTGACAAAGAATTCAACGGAATTGTTGTTGATATAGAAGATGTCGATCCTGCTGCCGGTTTAGGTCCAGATTACGTTGTGCAGGATAGTGACAAAAAATTATATAACGTTCTTGGTAATTTTCTTAAAAAAGCTGACTTTCCGACTTGCATTCCTCTTTTGTAGGTGCTATACTGTTAACAGTGTCGAAACCCTTACAGGGAGACGCAAGATGCTCGTCCAAACACTCGGCGGTGGTCTACATCTGGAAAGCGAAAACGACAAGTTCTATTTCACCCGTGATAATCAGAAAAGTCAGGAATTCTCCACCAAACAGGAATCTTTCAATGCTTTAAGGAACAGTAAAGTAAGATGGTCCAAAAAGGCGGAAGAAAGTAAATGTTCGACGGGTTGATACTTGCAGTGATTGGAATTCTGCTCATAGCAGTGGGTGGGTATATCCTCTATTGTGTATTCAGCAACAAAAAAAACTTGTAACATGGAAGATAACAAGATTAGTGAAATTTGTGGAAATTGGATAGCAACTATCCTTTTTGTAATTGTCATCGTAGTCTTTGTGTGGTAGGAGGAAAAAATGGAAACAACCCCGGACGGAAATGCTTGTTGTGGTTGCATTCTTTGGATTGTCATCATTCTTTTTTTCTGGACATTGTGGTTTGGTTTGCCCAGTGAAGATAAGAAATGGAATATCGACATTTTCCCACCTCGTATATGGGATATGAATGCTGCTCAAGATAAACTTTCTGTTCCTGCGCCGCTTCCTGCAACAACTCAAGATGTAAAGAAAGACTGACAACATGGTTAAGAAGAAAATAATGTTGAAGAGCTTCGCCTATCGTGCTAACGATGGGAGGTTCGTTAGGGTTGGCTATTGTGAGGAAAAACATCTCTGGTATCTTTCAGGCAGAATACCTCACAAGAAAGAATCTGCCATTATGTTTTCACGAGAAGCAATGCAGCAGATAATCTCTGGCATCATAGATATGAGTATGCAGCCAGGAATGCAGAATGAACTGACTGCTGCTCCAAAGTTGACCTGGACTCGTTTCAAGCCAAGGAAAAGGGTTCGTAAGCCGTGATCTCGAAATATCCTACAAATTGGAATGAAACCATTTTTGGATGTATCATTATCGTCATTATTTTCTTGATAGGAGTTTGGTGATGATAACCATCCTTCATTTTTGGCGCAGATGGATCAGTCCTTTGTATAGCTGGGTTAACTGTTGTCGGTTCACTCCCAGTTGCTCAGCTTATGCTCTGCAATGCTACCAGCACCATCGCCCTGTCTATGCCACCGTTCTGATGTTATGGCGTCTGTTACGCTGCAATCCGTTCTGCCGTGGCGGCTATGACCCTTGCCCGTAAAATCTCACAGGACGCCTTGACTTTACGTGAAGTAGACGCTACCTTAGTAGTATAATAGGAGTAAGTCGATGAGCGCTATTCCTGACACGATTAAGATTCAAGGAAAGATCACAGGAGTTCATGTGAGTAGCAGAGGACATGGCTATGTTTGTGTTGGGGAATCGTCTTCATCAATGAGCGATGAACAATACAATGAGGCAATGACTGTTCTTGAGAGAGAAGGCTATGAAGGCGCTCATTGCAAAATCTGGCAAAAATTTATGTTTCAAGCTTTTGAGAGAGCTTTGAATCAGGAAAGAAAAAGAGTTAAAGCAGGAGACAGACGATGAGTAAGATCAAAAGAGCAAGGAAGCCTACTGTTTTCGTTCGTCTCTGCTATGGAGTTGTAACGGATGTCACCTTCAATGATCCCAATGTGGATGTGGTCTTCGTTGATGAAGACGTTGTTGATAGAGGTGAACAGAATGCAAGGAACGAAAGAGGGGAGCCTTGCAGTATTGAACTGTACAAAGGATCAAAGAACCTGAATCCACAGAAGGTTGGGTACTGGCGTAGAAAAGCTCTCAGGAGAGGAACAGAAGTCAGTGATGCGCACTGAATGCAAGCGTGTACAGGAGAACAAAAGATGCAATTCAATGTGACAGTCAAGCGTACAGAAGCTCGTGAACATACATTCATTGTGGAAGCTAAAGATAGAGAAGCCGCTTTCCACAAAGGCTTGGATGCTGCATACAATCACGACTTCAAAGAAGATAGAGTAGATGAGTCGAGTGAAGACGTAACCTCTATTTCGTTGAAGTGAAATGAACAAACTGCGTCAATATTTTCTGTTCCTTAGCATACTCATTCCTTTGTACATAGAGTTGGTATTTGTTCGTACAGAGAACCTGTACCTGAGACTCAAGTATCGAATCAAAACCGGGAGGTGGTATGAGCGAGCGTAACTTTTTCTCAGGTTCCAGCTTGACTTTTGCCGCAGGAGCGGTAAGGTAGTGAATGTTGTAAGTGAAATGAAATCTTAAAGAATAGGAGTTCGTGATGAAAGAGACAGCCTTCCAGACAGCAGACAAGCTCTTCCAGAAATGGACTGTGTTCCCGGTGAGAGACCCGGTGAGTCACAGAACTCTCGGCCATATCGCCGTAGGCAAACTCGCCTCTGGCAATGGCTACTGTCGTGGCATCTCAATCTGCTCTTCGACTCAGCCCTATGACGCCAAAGAGGGTGAGGCCAAGGCAGTTGGTCGCTTAGTGAAGTCTGTTTTCCGCAAGACTTGTGAACCCATCGTGCGGACGGCAGAGGTCACCGGCTACAAGTGGCATTTCCTTGACAGGGACCGGCATAGAGATTACAGGTTGCGTACCCCCACGAAGGGCGTTCACGCTGTTCGTGGTTTCACTCTGGCTCGGTTCCTGACTCGTGTGTATCCGTTCCAGTACAAGGCGTATTACGGAACGAAGCTGCTCCCGATGGAGCGGAAGTCCCTCGGTGTCTGATGGTGCGGTGTAGGTGCTCGTCTCCTCTGTTGGTGGAAACCCTCGGATCGTAAGGTCCGGGGGTTTCCTCTTTTCAAGGCTGAAATGATACTGGATTGGTGTCAACTCAACGAAGCTTAGGTGCTGTGTTCTCCTACTCTATGAAAAATTTCATAGGGTAGGAGTTCCTATGGAAGGAATTCAGCCGTGGTGACCTCCATGACGAAATCTGTCAGTTGGGCTTGAATTGTCAGCTTGTTAGTGCTATTGTATCTGTAATAACAAATCCATAACAGAAAGGAGGGCTGATCAAATTCCTTCATAAGGACAATCCATGCAGAAAAACTGAAACCTTTGGACAGATGGAGTCGTGTCCATCTTTTCCGACTGGGGTGTGGGGGCAGGACCGAAAGCCTGCCCCTGCACTTTTTCTACCCTTGACCGCTTGACTTTTTCAGGTTAGGCGCTATAATAGGATTTGTAAACAGGAGTCTCTGATGAAAGTACCATACGATCAGCTTCCAGAAGAGTTCAAGCAATACTTTGAGCATACTGCTTATGGCGAGGAAATCATTTACGCCATCTATAAACGTCATGGTTACTGTGAGATTTCCTTCTGGGAATGGAACGCTTCTGGAAGAGAAGATGATTCCGAAACCATAAGGATTGAAATTGCAGACAAATGGCAGAGTCTCTCTGAAGAGAATCAGAGGAATGTACTTCAGATCTGGAAGTCCGATATCTTCAATACATACAATCGTTGCAAAGCCTTCATGGACAAATACGTATGATGAACACATACAAAGTGGAATGCCTCAGAGGTGATGGGAGAAGAGAATTCTGGATCGTTTTTGCCAGGAATCAGAAAGAAGTAAGGTCTCACTTTTACTGTGAAAAGATCAAGAAACCAAGACTCATAATTTATAAGTTGGACCCGAATATCAGCGAAACCAGCTATATTAGTTGTGAGTCTGAAGACGGAGATTGATTATGCACCCCAAGATTTTCGGCAAGAACCTGAACAATCGTCAGAAGCTCGCTAACCATATCCTTGAATGGTCAAGCGATAGCAGGGGCGGAATCAATCTCTACGTTCTTGGTTCAAACTGGCTCACCAAACATGAGGTTCCTACGCAAGTTGTCTGCAATGCTCTCAGGGAAATCAATGCCATCATACGGAAAGAGGTTCCGTTCCCTGAAACCGTCACTGTGGCAACGGTCAAGGAACTGGAAGGTCTTAAAGCCAAGATTTACAAGGCTTGGAAAATCAGAGAACTTGCGATTCAAAAAATGGAATTGGAAGATCAGGTTCCGAAGAGTCTCAGAGGACTTATGACACAGCCAGCATAGCGCAGTGTGAGTCATAAGTGAAAGGGATAGACAATGAAATACATCATTTTCGATACAGTCAAAGGGGTTCTTAACTTCCCTGTGATCTTTCCTGAAATCGTATCTCATTCTGTAGTAGGAGAAGCTTTTGGTGGAGAAACAAACATTGTCTCCGCAGGCTATGCCGATCATCAATCCTGTTGTGGAGTGAAAATAGTTCCAAGGAAAACTCATTCGAGAGTTTATCCTAACAAACCTCCAACAGAAATTGACGGAGAGATTCTAACAAGAGCGGTGGAGAACTACTGACTATGAGTCTTAGTGTGAGTCATAAGTGAAAGAGATAGACAATGAAATACATTATCTTCGATATGGTGAATGGCGTTGGCGACTTTCCGGTTCTCTTCCCTGAGATTGTTGCTCATCATGTGGTGGGCAACGCTTTTGGTGGAGCAAAGAACATTCTTTCCGCAGGATACGTGAGAGCTTCGGCAGATAGTGGCGGCGTCCTTTGTGAATGCTACAAAGGATCGAGAAACTATCCTGATAAGCCAATCAGAGCTTTAGTGGACGAAGCTATCATCGAGAAAGGAATAAGGTTTGAAGGATGAACCTCAAAGAAATCATAGACCGTCTAAAGAACCATCCTGCCAACGAACTTGCTCTGGTATGGGTAGCAAACAACTACTCTAAGCTGGACCTGATCAAAGACCTGGAAGTTCTGGCAGAAGATAAGCCATACCAAGCCAGTGTCTGCACTGAATGCCCGGACGCTCGTAGGCGAAAAATGGTTGACGAAGACACAACGACAGACGAAGAGATAGAAGAGATTTGGAAAGAGTTCTGTTTAACCCACAAAACTCTCATAAAATCTTCCGAGACGACTTGACCTCTGGCTTTGAGGTGCTATTGTATCGGTATGTAAGAGAAGCAAGCGTAGCAATGCTGACTCTTGCTCAAGGAAAGGACTCCTATGGCGACTCTGATAACACCTGAGAACATTGAGGGTTTGCTTGCGTGTATGGACCCAACCACGACTCAGCGGGTTCTGCGAGTGATGGCAAAGAATTTCCCGCAGGACTTCATGGCTATCGTTCAGCGCAAGAGGACAGCGGAGTTCCTTGAGGAATCCAAAACTCCTCCTACGAAGAACAGGACCATTGAGGAATTCGAGAACAATCCTGATCTAAAAGAAACTTGTGCTCAAGCCGCTACCAACGAGTTGAACGAAGGCAAAACGATTATGGCTATCAAGATAGTGAGACAGATAGCTGGGATCGGACTGAAAGATGCCAGGGATTTCGTTGTAAGCCTCCCGGCTTGTAAACAAAATTTGTTTGAGTTTCGATGAAAGGCGGATTGAAAATATGAACTACCACAAAGAATGTCTTCGTCTGTTGGGTGAGGGCAAGGTAACGTTCTCTTTGGTTGTCCATGAGTTTGCTGCCCGCCATCCGAAGGAGTTTCTCCAGGTTGTAGCTCCTGCATTGATCAAGCCCAAGGTCATCATCGTGAAAATCAACACGCCTCCTGGGCAGACATATTCTTTCTCTGGTGAAATGACGATGAGAGAGGATGTTTTCGATAAGTGTGTGAAAGCAGCCCGTGAAGAGGCTTCAATAATCTCTGCCATCAAGACTATCCGCACGCTTACCCATTGCGGATTAACAGAGGGGAAGTGCTTCTATGAGATGGTGCAGCGTGGGGCTATGTTTGAGCGAGTCCCGACGGAAAAAGTGTAAAAACCGCTTGACTTTCGCTGGTTGCGGTGTTAGAGTAGTGAAGTGTAAGTAAGGCTCTTTCAAAACTTCATCTGTGAACGGTTGCCCAACCAGGCTTCCTCTCTGGTTCCTTGGTGTTGTGAAAAATGCTGTCGAGAGTTTATGGCTGTCTTCTCTCATAAATCAAAAAGTAGTCTTAGGTGGTGATTAAGGAACCTATAGGTGGACGCATGAGACAAAGGCATGTCGTTTCCCGAAAGAGCCGCATGGGCATAAAACCGAAATCGAGCCTGAGAATAGTGTTTCAATCCGGTGGCGGTAGAAGTCCGAAAAGGAACGCTCTGTCGAAAGACCAGTGTTTCGTACCACGAAGAGCTAATAGAGGATGAACGCCGGTCATGGCGCTATTCAAGAGAGGGTCCGTAGGACGAGGAACGAAACATTTCCCCCGTGACGGACACGTATGCGGTGGTTTTCCAAGCCACCTTCCACAAAAGAAGATGAAGCTTGATTCTTCTGGATACAGATTTCGGTTACTCGTTATAAAGACTGCTGGCCAACAGCTTCCTTAAATGGAAAAGTCAAGAGTTAGCTTCCGTTTTTAGGTGAGGAAAGCTCTTTGAGAATATAACAGGCGGTAGGCTTAGAAGCAGCCAACTCCTTAATAAGTTGCTTAACCTCCCTGAATGGAAGAGTTCAGTAGTAAACTGAACAATAGCCGAAGGACAATAATGCGTCACTGGTGCGTTAGGGTGTCCGTAGGATGATGGGGAGGGGATTAGCGGTAAGACCGTGGGGGGAAATTGCCAGTTTAACCCATCCGCATTTGGCGTAAAAGCATACCTGTTATGTTCTCAGCTCTTTGACAACTTGGTTGTGTGCCACAAGTGATAGTGGCGGCGTTCCAAAATCCTCGTAACGCAAACAGGATAAGTAAGGGGAAACCCTGAAAAGGTCCGGTTCACTCGAAGTCCCAAAATCCATCGGGAGCGTCAAGCATACCGTTGGATATTCTCAGAGTAGCTGTTGCAACGGTTACAATGAGTCGGACTAAGACATGGACTACATTTAAGATCCCATAGGCCCTATGGTTAAGGGTGAGGTCCAATGATCGTGGCTAACGATCTTATGAAAAAACGGCTCTAAATAACTGCCGGAGTCAACTGCTTGAACTCCATAGAAAAGCGTGGGGAACAAGAGGTCCACTGTTGGCAAAGATGGATCAGTTTCAAGAGACTTGAAGGTAATCCCTTCCACAACCAAGTTGTCTTCCCCTCCCCCTTCCACTGAATGCCCGCACATTTTCTGCCCGTGTGGGCTTGACATTGCCCGCTCGTATGCTACATTGGTGTTGTAGCAAGAATTAACCACCAGCAGGAGACTTCCCATGCTTTCCGGCCAACCGCAAACTAAAGAACAGTGCGAAAAGGAAGATGATGATGATGATGAAGTATGTCCTGAGTGTGGATATACCTTGGTTCCTGCAATGATCGAAGGTGTAGGCAAGTCATTGGTTGAATGCAAACGTTGTCCTGATGATGATTGCGCTTACAATTCATAAAGGGGAAGACAATGCAAGTCATCCTATCTCTGAGTCCCGAAGGCTTTGGGTGCTGCACCGTTCATTACGAAGGTGGCGATCCATTGTTTCACGGGACAAAGAATGCCGCTGGTGAGTCTCGTCTCCTCTATCACGTCAAACAAGCCCTGAAGGCACAGGGCTATGATTTCGTGAAGAAGCGGATGTACAAAGACGGTCACATGGTCAGTGAAATGCAGCAATATCTCAGAGAACGAAACTTCCGCAATAAGAAAAGATGTCTTGTGATCTACAATGATCACTGGGCTATTGAAGGCGCTGAAGTAGACTTCAACCTTCAAGGTAAAACAACTCTCAGAGTCATAAACGTATCGGAATAAGGGGAATAAACATGAAATCCCTTTGGGAAGGAAGGTCTCGAAATAACGCAACCTTGATCATGATTGACGATCAGAAGGCTGTGAAAGCCAGAATGAAAGAGCGTAAGACTTCAAGGAGAGGTCCGGGATCAAGACATAGAATCATGTGGTGGGTTGAAGAGGCTCTCCCTGATGCCGTAAAGTATGATCAGGGCAAAGGTGGTGGTCCCTGGACTAATTATCAAGTTAGTGGACCCAAACTGGTTAAATAAGGGAAACTGAAATGTCAACAAGACTCGCTCTCGCCCAACGAATGCTTGATGAACATAAGTGTTGCGATGATGTCATTGCCATTGCTATCTGGACAGTGGCTGATGTCAAAGCCAAAGCAAAGGAAATGAAGGTAAGGCTTACAAAACAAGAAGCCGAATCTGTCCTTTGGGACGTAGAGCGTTTTCATAACGCCAACGAAGGAATCAATTGGAATACTCTTGAAGTATCAATTAGTTCTGTTATTCAGGAGAGAACACAACCTGTAGGGAGATAGAATGCCAAAATTCAAAGTCGGAGATATAGTAGAAAAATTTCCTAACCTCTCACCTTTCATTGCGCCGATCTGTGGAATAGTGGTAGAGGTTCATGAAGACTACTACTTGATCGAAGACTGCGAAGGATATTGGCATCCTTATAGAGAGTCACAACTGAGGATAGCTGATATGGAAGGTCGCTAGTCTTTACATATAGATGCACTGAATGCACGGCCCCGCAGGAGAAATCTTGCGGGGCTTTTTGTGTTCCCGAACGGGAACATCATTCAAGAAATAAGGTATTTCTATTCAATAGATTACCGCTCGGTAACCCCGTTTTCATAGAGTAGAAGTTCGCAAACCTCCCAGAAGCACTCGATGTCTGACCTCACCCTTTGTTTCCTTCTCTTACAAGTATGTAAGAGAAGGAAACAAAGGGTGATCTTGACAACTCCTACTCTATGAAAATCTGAGGCAGTATTTTTCCTGGCAGAATGGCTTGACATTTGAGTTTGCAGTGGCATGTTAGGTGTAGTTGCGAAACTCACCCTTGCAGGAGAACTCATCATGCCAGCAGGAATCGTAGCCGGTGAAGACCGTGGCGCAGTGGGCTATGTCCCTATCCTGGGACATCACTGGCACGGCTGTCCTGAGTACATCGAACTGGATGACGCCGTACCCATGCCCACCGTCCGTGAGAAGCTGGACTACAACGTCGTCAAGGTGCCTCTGGGCTTCAACATCCTCCCCGAAGTCCCGACCGTGGCTGACAAGTCTGGAGCCGTCGTGATGGTCCAGAACCCTTTGCTGGCCTACCCCAAGATCATCCACGGAATGCCCGCCAATATGTGTGCGCTGGTGCGCACAGACACTGGCCGCATCCTGCACGAAGTCAGCGTATCCCCTGGCTTTGGCGTGTACCAAAACGAGGAGTTTGTGGATCGTCTTGACAAGGGTCTCTTCGTCAAGTATCCAAACCTGTCCGTTGAAAGCTGCGGTACGCTGTGGGGTGGCAAGATCGCCTTCATCAACATCATGCTCAACAAGTACCGTATCAAGGGCGACGATTCCGAAACCATTGACCGCCTCATGTTCTACAACGTGTTTGGCGGCAAATCGGATGCTGCGTGTGTTCATAGCACCAGGATTGTGTGCTGGAACACATTGCAAATGGCTACGATTCAAGGGAAGCTGAACGAAACCTTGAGAAAGTTTCGGCATACAAGCGGGATTGTCGAGAAAGTTGAGCAATACCTGATTGACCTTTCCGAACTCCAGAAAGTGATTGACGCATACAATCAGGCTATTGAAGCTCTGGCGTTAATGCAGATGAACACGGAAGATGTTGGCAACTTTCTGGGAAATATGTTCCCGATTGATGTCAAGATGTCGAAAAAGATGATGACCGGGCGCAAGAACAAACAAGACGAGATTCTCAACGTCTTTGAGACTGCCCCCGACCTCCAGGGCAAGATTGCCCGCTCCCGGTACGCCATGCTCCAGGCGGAAACCTTCGTGGCGCAGCACGTTCTGCCCGAAGACTCCGAAGTGGTAGACGATGCCTTTGCTTGGTGGGACGTGGCTGCTGGTGGCACCCGCAACGACCGCAACCAGAAGGCCCTCAAGCTCCTGATGGAGCCGAACATCCCCGAAGCGCCTAAGCTGGCCTTGGTGGCTTAACGCTAGCCTAGCAGTTCTACAACGCAACCCCGGCAGGACTAACCCTCTTGCCGGGGTTTCTCGTTTGTGTGTTGTTCCGTCAGATTGAGACGGTACAAGTATCATTCTGCCTCGGACAGTGGGTCCGAAAATCTCCCGCTGTTCCCAACTCCTAACCAGGCTCCGCAGGAGCTTGCGTTCGCCTACCCTATGAAATTTTTCATAGAGTAGGAGCTACGAAACGGCGAGAAAAGGCGATGTCCTCGCACTTCACAAAACCCATAAGTGCTTCAATTACAGTTAGTTATGGAATACGACTTCCCCAGATTCAGACGGGAAGCTACCTAGCGGATTTTCCTTGCAAGGTAGCTTGACATCGGAGAATGTCAGGGTATTGTATAAGTAGAATCAGGAGACACACGATGATAACAGCAGCTCCAAGCGATTGCATACCTGCCAACGAAAGAGACCTTGTATTTGAGGTTATCAACTGGCCGGATGAGAACGGTGAATGTTCATTCAAGATCTACTACCTTTCCCAACTCAATACGGGAACGATGACTAACACCTTTGTCAATGGTGACAGAGTTCGTTTCAATACCTTCCATGGAAATATGGAAAAGCGTATGAAGATGAACCAAGGCAATGGTTGCACCATTCGACTGGTGAGCAGGAGACCGAAGATAAGGAAACCAAGAGCCTCCAAGAGATTGACCAAGATCTGGAAAGATAACAGTATTCAATTCCCACGCTTGATTGCGGAGATGGATGCTGCTGGTGCATTCAACGTGGTAATCTATGGAACGCATGTAATGAAGTTGCTTGCGGAATCCATGGACCTGACAGAAAAACAGGTCCGTAAGATCATAGACAGAGCAGATGCTGAGTTCGAGAGGATCAAGGAACGGTTGTACAAGGAGCAAGAACATGGTCATTAAACTCAATTCCTTTGACAAAGATTCTTCTGCTCACTATAGTGAGACTGTTCAAGCAAACAGTCAGGTGGAGTTCAATTCTGTCTTGGCTTCCTTTGAGGACACAGTTCCGTTCTCTCGCTTCTATTGCGACAACGAGACCGAAGAGTACGAAGACCAAGCCACTTTGGACGAATGGGAAAAAAGTGCTGGTATCGCTTGACCTTCGGGAAAGAGGTGCTACCTTATCAATATGTAAGGGCAAACACCGGGTGGTGCAAGCCAAGAGTCCGAACAGGCAGCTAAGGAGGTGTGAGATGGCGAAGAGTATCAAGAGTGGTGAGCAGAAGCCGAAGGGCAAGCCGGGGCGGAAGTCCCCGATGACCCAGGCTGAGAAGGACAACATGGCTGCGGCTCGTGTGGTTGCGGCTGAGTCCAAGAAGTCCCTGATGGGACTGGTCAGCACCAATAAGCAGGTGCTCAATCCGAAGTTCTGGTCCAAGGTGGACCCGGAGCGGGCGAACGAGATCGCCCAGGCTATCCGCACTGCCACCACGGCGGCGTTGTCCAAAAAGCTGGCGGCTGTCGAAGCTCAGGCCGCTGCGCTGCGGAAGGCGATCAATCCGAGTCTGGACCTGGACCACACGACCCCGGAGTGACCTGGATGGTCGCTCACGGTGACCCCCTGGTGGAAACGCCAGGGGGTTATCTTTTTTCATAGGGTAGGAGTTTGCACTGAATGCTCGCACAGGCAGGCAAGGAAATCACAGAAAAAGTGAAAACTCACCTTGACTTACTGGATTGCAGTGCTAATGTAGGTTCTGTTGTAAGTGAGGCAAGCGCAAGCGAAGCCGACACTTGCCGAAGGAACCGTGTGGTTCCGGTCCAAGAGTCCAAGAGCAAGGAACAGGAGACAAGGCGATGAAGAATGGCAAGGGTATGAGTCTGATCGAGATCATCAATCGGGCGCAGACCGAGGGCAAGACGGTTGCCATCGAGAGCGACATCCTCAAGGATGCGGTGGCGGAAGTCGTTGCGGACAAGCGCAAGACCGCCGTGCAGTCCTGCAAGGGTCTGATCACGGAGTTCGAGACCATCCTGAAGGCCAGCGTCACCGGACTGAAGAACATTCGGCTTCAGGAGAAGGCCCAGGCGATCAAGGTGAAGGCGCTGGACCGTGCGACTCGCTACTTCGCTGCCACGGCCAACCCGCTGCCGATGTTCAAGGCCATGGCGGGTGAGGGTGTCTCCCGTGTTCCGATGAACGCCCGCTACTTCTGTGACAACCTCAACGTCCCGGTCCCGGCCCTGGATGACCCGGCTTTCAGCGTGCCGGATGACTGGAATCCCGAAGTGGAGGGCTGAGGATCAAAGGGGTGGGGTAGCCAAAGTGCTGCCCCTGCCCCTGCAACAATATAGCTAGGGACAGTTCCCGTGTAAGCCGGGACCAATCAAAGATTGCTCCGCTCTATATATTGTTAGTGAAATTAATCAAGTCCCCTTGCTGCTGCGATTCTTTGGACGCAAACAGCAACGAGTCTGAAAACAGACTCTCGCCAGTCCCGACGCACAGGACAAAGTAGCTTGCGGTAACAAGCGAAATGTACTGAAACGGGTGGAGTCTTTCTAAATAATTAGAAAGATGCTGAAACCCAGCAATGTGGCAGTGCGATGGGAGACACACAGACCTTCATGGCTAGGGATAGGGGCAGGCTTCACAAGAGCTTGCCCCTTACTCTTTTCATAGAGTAGCAGCTAGCTTTGCACTGAATGCCTGTGCGACCTTGCGGAAAAAACTCACAACACAGCTTGCACAACAGCTTTCAGGTGCTATTATATAGGTAAGCAAGCTCACAAAGAGGTTGTTTCGCTTATGAAGACAAACGACACAGTACGGAGCAAAGACGGTAAATCCTGGCGAGTGGTTGCTTCATTCTCTGACGGCCAGGCGATGATTGAGCGTTTTCGTGGGCGTCTAGCCACGGATGCCGCCGATGTATTCGGGGCTTTGATCACGCTGATAGTTCCACAAGGGGAGTTGACCATAACAAAGAGGGCAGATCAATGGCGCTAAAAATCAATGACAAAGACTCGGTGAAACAAGCGATGGCAGATGCGAAGTTGAAAGCTGCCGTCATTGACAACTGCCCTGTGGAGCTTGACGGCTCCGCAACAATCATTCGCTATGCTCAGGTGATTCTGGAACTGCAAGCAAAACTGGAAGCTGCGACAGTTCAACCTTTGGAGGGTCTTCGGGTGGTCTGACGATGAAGACCAGTTCTCCGAAGGATACGATTACGAAAAGCCTTTGCTGTAGGAGATAGAACATGCGTACCATTCATGTAGATGTGACGGTTCACATGGTCCTGAAACTCGCTGATGAGGAAAAGGTTCAGGAACTCATTCAGGAGATGGACTATTCATTCACACCTCCCGCAGGAATGGAAGGTGCGATTCAAGACACAGAAGTCACAGGACACGAAGTTACGGACAGTCGCTGAGTTTATGGGGAGCGGAGGCGAGGGTTCGATTCCCTCACACGCCAAAATCGGGTTATTCTAAGTGGGCAGGATACCGTCTCCCCAGCTTTTCATAGGGTAGCAGATAACATGGACAGATCAAAGATGCGAATCAAGTGCGCTGCCATAAGATACCAAGACAAGGTATACGAAGGCGAGCGTCACTGTGATATCGGTCTATCCATGGTGAGAGAACATATCTGCCCTGCCCCTTACCCAGGTGGTGAAGCACAAGGCTTCGTAACAGAGTGTGGACTCTTTGTGAATAGAGTCTGTGCTCTATCCATAGCAATCAGAGCAGGACAAGTTACCCCTGGCAAAACAATGCATCCAAGGGAACTGTTCAGCGAAGACCTCAGAGCCAGGATTTCATAGGGTAGGAGTTAGCTCTGCACTGAATGCCTGCCCGCACCTGTGAGAAAATCTCTCAAAGCACCTTGACTTATCCTGAACAAGAGCTAAGATAGAACCATGGACAAGAAAATCATCGCAGTAGCCCACCAGCTTCACGAACTCGCCAGGATAGATCGTCTTGGCGGGTTGGATACGTTCTTTGGACGGATGGAACTGTTCGAGAGCGAACTTGGTCTGAGACACCAAGCTCTTGGTCTTGAATGGCGTAGGCCAGGACGCTATGGTAACATCATTGAATGGAAACCCCTTTGTGAAACTATCAGCTTTTGTTTGGAGAATGGTTGGTCTCACGAATGGATGCAGGAACTCATTGACTGGTACAAAGGTCAGGAAACTCCCGACACTGCACTCATCTATGTGATTATGGGAGTCGAGTTGCTGAGAGCAAAAAATGCAGCAAAGCGACTTGACAATCCCAGTTCAAGTGATAGTGTAGAAGCAGGTAAGGAAACCCAAACGACTCAGGCGGGTGCTTGAGACAGGAAAAGTCCTTACCGCAACAGAAAGGGTGAGAACATGAACGATGCGACCAGAGCCAATGTCTTCCGCCAGCCCGAAGGTGCCAACACCCCCGAAGGGTGGAACAACCTGCGGG
>Ga0315276_10001083_pt1 | contig 24156 bp, 27 predicted proteins | sample YL17G05_0_MG_FD_204542 | JGI IMG/M metagenome (GOLD analysis project Ga0315276, IMG submission 204542) | Sediment microbial communities from Yellowstone Lake, YNP, Wyoming, USA - YL17G05_0 | ecosystem: Environmental > Aquatic > Freshwater > Lake > Sediment | place: USA: Wyoming | collected... | reverse complement strand
GCTTCAGCTCCCTCTTTTCTTCTAAACTCGTCTGTTATTGTAAATTGAAAATTACCACTTGCATCTGTAACAACCTCTGAAGGAGAAAATTCATATGCACTTGATAGCGCAGCCCCGGTTATAGGGGTGCCAGTTAGATGGTCAACTAATCTTCCATTTATTGTTATTGAGCCAGCAGAAACTATATTTAAAAATACTAAAAATCCAAGTAAGATAAATACAAGCAACCTCTTTTTCATTTAATAAAGAAATCTTTTTGGTTTATAAATTTACTTCCATTATGTTTTCTTTGCTTATTTTCCTTGAGATATAGGTTATAATCAAACCAATGGCAAAAAATGTCCATAGCCTGTTAAACAAGATAGTTAAAGAGCCAAAAGGAAGGTTAAGTATAAGAATATTAAACAAAAGGTCTTTTAAAATAACAAAAGGATTTAGGTCTATGAGAAATTTGATTAGCGGGCTTACTAAATTAGTAGGGGCAAGAACTTCAGAAAAAATGAACAGAATAATAACTGCAAATATGGCTAAAAGCATTGAAAGAGAGGATGTTTTTATCATGTAGCCTAAACTCATCCCAATAAATATAAAGACAGAAGAAGCCAAGAATATTGCTAGAGTTAACAAATAAAAATTATTTGACAAATCAATTCTGAATAAGTAAAAACCAATTAAAAAAAGAGCTGAAATTTGTATGGCAATAAAAAATAGATTTGCTAAATAGTTAGCTAATAGAAAAGAAAAATCCCGCGTAGGGCTCATCGCCTCTCTAATATAGCTGCTCTCGCTAGTTTGCTTTAAGATAAACATGTTTGATAAAACAACTGAAGTAAAAGCTATAATTATAGAAACTAACAAAGGAAATGACAGAAAAACTATATCCTGAGATATAGAAAAAGCACCTTTGAAACTAACAAAAACATTTTTGGAACTTGTTGCTTTTGAAATTTCTTTTATTTCTTCTTCGCCCATGTTTAGCTGGGCAATAAAATTATTGACTCTTATTTTGGCATTTTGTGTCCTGATTATAGCTTCTTGCAAATCTTTGTCTAAATTGTCAAGAAGTTGTTTAAGAGAGTCGAGCTGAGAAAAAAGCAGGTCTATATCATCTAGTGCCTGAGCTAAAGAGGGGCTTGTAAAATCTGTTTCCAGGCTGTTTAAATTATTGCTTATATCATTTAAAGAAGAGAGAATAGAGTTAAGGGAAGAAGAAACATAGCTGTAGTCGTCTGCAGGCAATTTTCCCGAAAGGAAAGTTTTTAAATTTGAAATTTGAGCTTCAATTTCTTGTTTTTTTGAATTGAAATGGCTTAGGTTATTTTCTAAAGATTCTGAAGTGGATTTTATTCTATCCCCAAGGCTTTTAATGTCTGTTTCTAAGGCTTTTAATCTCCAGTACACATCATCAAAACTTCTTTTCATTCTCGTGAAATTTTCATGATACTCTCTAAGCTGTTTTTCCTGCTCATCTAGCTCATTGAAGGTATTGTTTAATTCTTGCTTTGAGCTAGCAATAGATGTGGAGTATAGAGAGAGCTTAGAGTTAATGTATTCAGAGGTCTGTTCCATTACAGCTGTTTGTTCCCGCAAAATTTTTTCTGAAATAAATTGCTTTACAAATAATTCAGCAATTCTTTTCGTGTTGTCTAAATAAATCTCTACATTATGTTTGCCATTGTCTTCTTTAACAAAAACACACATTCCTACATTAAAATTTGTCAAATCATACACACAATCAGTCAGGGAGGTGTAGGGCTTAACATACTTAAAACTGCTTAAATCAAACTGGTATGTTGGGTCTTGGTTTACAAACCCAACTTTTAGATTTACGAAATTAACTGAATTCAAGAGGGCGCCTGAAATTAAAATCAGCAAAATAGGGCAGATAATCAAGATAACAAAATAAACCCAATTTCTTGAAACTGTCTTCAGATTTTTCCTGAATATACTATAAATTTTCATTGTGATTCTAAAGCTAATTTAAATATTTCGTTGAAAGATTTGGCTCTTCCGTATCTTTCTCTATATTGTTGAGGGGTTGCTACTTCAATTATTCTGGACTTATCTAAAATCCCTATTCTATCACAATTTTCCTCTATTTCTTCTAAAAGATGCGAAGTAACCAGTATAGTTGTGCCTGCGTTATTAATTTCATGGATATAAGCCCACAAATTTTTCCTTAATATGGGGTCAAGCCCTGCTGTAGGCTCGTCGAGGACTAACAAACCCGGGCCGTGAATTAGAGAGACTAAAAGATTTGCTCTTTTAACCATCCCTCCAGAAAGATTTCTTATCAAAGTATTTTCAAAACCATCTAGCCCAAGTAATTTAATAAGCTCCATAAATCTTTCTTTAATCACCCTCTTCCTCATGCCATACAGCTTGCCGAAATACAAACCATTTTCGTAAACACTTAATTCCACAAAAAGAGTGTTTCTTTGTGTTGCGAAGCCGGTTTTTCTTCTTAAATACTTTATTTTTCTAAGCGCGTTTTTACCTTCAAACAAAATTCTTCCCTCATCTATTTTAGACATTCCCATCAGAATTTTTAATAAAGTTGTTTTGCCGCTGCCGCTTCTTCCAATTAAGCCGAAAATTTCCCCTTCTTTTATTCCAAAAGATATATCTGAAAGTATCTCACGGCTTCCATACCTCTTTTTCACATTTTCAAACTCTAAAAGCATAAAATAACCAAGAGAAGAGAGTTTAAAAATCTAATTTTTAGAGTATTTGTCCTGTTTTTTTTCCATATTTTAATAGAAATTATCAGGAAAAATAAAGTCATTCCAGCGCGCTCAAACCTCTAACATAAATTTTACAATAGGAATTGGTTTTATAGCCATTTCATTAATTTTAATTTCTTCTTCAGAATCTTTTGTTATCAAAACCAGGCTTATTTTAAATTTTTTATTAAAATGATTTAGGAAATATTTTAATCCTGAGAGCTCTTCTTTTTTTATTTCGTCTTTATATTTAACTTCAATTGCATTTATTTTCTTGTCTTCTTTAATATCTATAAAATCTACTTCATAATTCTGTTTTCTATAAAAAAATTTGGTGTTTAAAGAAATTGCAACTGAATTTTCAATGAGTTTTGGTATTTCAGCATTAAAAAAATAGGAGAGGGCAGTTGAAGAGGGGTAAAATCTTTTCCCTTTTCTTTCGCTCGTTAAAGTATTTTGGCTGAAGTTGTACAGCTTTTTGATTAAAAATGCTTTCTCAAGATAAAACAAATAAGCAGAAATTGTTTTTCTGTCTCTATCCAAATCATCTGCAAGATTATTAAAATCTAAAATCATGCCGGGGTTTGAAGAAATTATACTAATAAGCCTAACTAAAAGTTCCGGCTCCTCTATTTTAAAAACTTGCGGTATATCTATATAAACAATTCTATCAATAACAGATTCTTTTATATAAGCTTTTATCTTTTCCTCGCTTTTTTCGTTTACAATTTCCGGAAAGCCGCCAGTTTTTAAGTATTGCAAGAAAATCTCATTCAACTCTTCTTTCCATAGTTTGTATTGTTTTTCTTTAAAGTTTTTGAATTTCAAAAATTCTTTAAAAGTTAGTGGAGAAAGTTGAAAGCTAAAAACCCGCCCGGCTAAACTTTCTTTGGTTCTTTTTTCAATAAATAAACTTGCTGAACCAGAAATAAAAAATTTTATATTCCTATTCAAATCGTAAATTAATTTTAACTTATTATGCCAATCAGCTAATTTTTGAATCTCGTCAAGAAAAACAAAAATTATTTTTTCTTCTTTAATTTTTATTCCTGTTGTCTGTTCATATTTGCTTAAGAGTTCTTCAATCTCTATAGCACCCATATCAAAATTGTAATATAAAATATCTTCTTTTTTAATCTTTTTATTTAAAAGAGAGTTTATTATTCGATGGATGAGCGTTGTTTTTCCCACTCTTCTTAATCCGGTAATACTTAAGATCTGCCTATTTTCAAGGTATTTTAAGATTTCACCTAACAAAGCTCTGTCTATTGCTGTTTTATATTCTTCTTCTATTTCTCCGGTTTTCCACCAAGGATTTAGGCTTAATATTGATATTTCCATATGACCATTAGAACGGTCAAGTTTATAAACTTTTTGGTTGTTTGAACGGTCAAGTTTATAAGGTCATTTCTTCCTTGTATTAACAACTTTTCCGGCGTCTAAGAATTTTAACTCTCCATTAATCAACTTCTTTATTGTTTCTTTCAGCTCTTTAATTTTAACTCTTATTTGAAGAGTTGTATCTCTATCTCTTATTGTAACATCTTTCTTCTTTAGGCTTTTTTCATCCACAGCAATACATATAGGTGTACCGCTTTCATCAGCACGGGCGTATCTACGGCCAATCGAACCACCTTCATCATAGACAACATTGAACTCTTTTTTTAAATCTTCAACAATTTCTTCTGCAATTTTTTCATATTCTGGCTGCTTGACAATTGGAAAAACAGCTGCTTTTATTGGAGAAAGCTTTGCTGGAATTTTCAGAACAATATTTTGTCGTTCTTTGTCATAGTTATAAGCTTTTGTCAGTATTGCCAAAAAAACTCTTTCAATGCCAAATGTTGGCTCAATAACTTTTGGAATAACTTTTTTTCCAGTTGATTCGTCAAAAATTTCAAGGGACTCTTTGCTGAATTTTGCGTGCTGGGTTAAATCATACTGCCCGCGGTTTGCATTTCCTGCAATTTCTTTGCTTCCAAAAACATATTCATAATCAATATCAAATGTTGCAGAGGAATAATGGCTTAATTCATCTTTTGTGTGCTCTCTTATTTTAATCTCTTTTAATCCAATACTTTCAAACCACAAAACTTGTTCTGCCAGCCAGTAAGCATGCCATTCTCCTAATCTTTTTTCTTTCAGCATTTCTTTAATAGTTGTTTCTCGTAGTTTATCGCTGCCTTTTTTTTGTGTTTCTGAATCTAATAATCTGACTTTAATATTAAGCTGTTTTTTCTCAAGCAAATTGCATTTTTCTTCTTCTGGATTAATAAAAAATTCAAACTCTCCTATGTGAAATTCTCTGCTTCTAAACAAAAAATCCCTTGGAGAAATTTCATTTCTAAAACATCTTCCTATCTGCGCAATTCCAAAAGGAAGCTTCTGCCTGCTTACCTGCTGTATTAATTTAAAATCCATAAACATAGCTTGAGCTGTTTCGCCTCTTAAATAAGCAGTTAATGGTTCAGTAGCTCCGATTTTAGTTTCAAACATTAAATTAAATTTTCCCTGGTTCTCATACTCTCCGCCACACTCACACTTAACTTTTCCTAACTCACTTTCATCTAGCTTGCCTGTTTTATTGCATTTCTTGCATTTGACAAAAATATCATTGAAATTTTGCAGATGCCCAGATGCTTCCCAGGTTTTTGGGTGGCTTATAATGCTTGCTTCCATGCCAACTATATTTTTTCTTGATTTAACAAAATAATTCCACCAGTCCTGCTTAATATTATTAAACAACTCAACTCCCAAAGGGCCGAAGTCCCAAAATCCCCCTAAGCCTCCATAAATCTCAGAACTTCTAAACACAAAACCTTTTTTCTTGCAAAAATTAGCTAACTCTTCAATCGTCAAGATTGAACTTGCTTTATCATCAATTGTCAAAGGTTTTGTTTTATCATTATCTAATTTTTTGCTTGAGCTATTCTTTTCGAAGCTTTTAGTTTTATCAGTTATTGGTTTATTGGTTTTTTCACTCATATCTTTTTGTTCAATCTGGGGTTTATTAATCTTTTCCCTACCTTTTTCTATTTTTTCTTTCGCAATTATCTCTTTTGCTTTTTTCTCAGCTTCTTTTTTATTTTTTCCAAGATAAGCAACATTTTTAGAAATAACTTTATCTCCTTCTCTTATACTTTTGTTAAGATAATAATATTCTTTTCCTTTAATTTTCTTTTTTACAATGTACATTTTAAGTTTTCTTTATCATATTTATATTATCAACAGAAATCCAAGCTGACATCAAACCAAAACCCTTTTTATTAATTTCAAATGGTTCAATTTTCTGAGGATTTTTTAAGAAAATTAGTATGCAATAGTTTTTGTTTTGAAAAATTTTGAAAAATTTGTTTTTTTCCTGCATAATTCCGTCATCCTCGGCATATCTATCTAAAATTTCTTGAACTTTGTTAGGAGTAAGATTAGAAATCTGCATTATTTTTTCAATTTCTGCTTTTAAGGTAACAGGCTCACCAGAATTTTTAAAATAAACCCGCTCCCCTTTTTGAATCTTATTCCAAGGAGGAGATTTATTCTTGTACCATCTAGACTCAATTGTCTTCTCTCTTGAAAGGATTTTTGGGATTAAGTTCCAAGACTTTTTCATAATAGCTAAGTGTTCCATAAGTTAGTAACTACAAAGAGGTTTTTAAAACTTTCGTTAGGCACTACTAACTACAAAGCTAAGTATACTCAAAAATTCTCATTAATTTCACAGCAATTTTAAAGCCATGAAATATCTTTAAAAACAAATTTAAAAATTCTGTGTTAATAATTATTACATTGCTTCCTATTTTTCTTCCTTCATACTTCTCTAATGCTCCTTTGTATCTTTTGCCATAATAATTATATCCAAAAATTTTTTTATTAAGCATTACTCTTCTTGAGTTTGGCTTTATATTCCCCCAGCTCAAAATTACCTTATTTTTTCCGTTTTCAAGGCGAGGGGCATAATTTTGATATAAAACAAGAGCATTTCCTAACATAGAATCTTTTAGTTTCCATTTGTCTAAATTTCCAACAATGACATTTATCTCATTTTTTATTCCTAAAAGCTTCCAGTATTTTTTAAACTTGACAGAATCAAAAAAATCGTTAGTTATTTTCTTTATTTCTTTTTCGGTTTTCTTTTCTTCAGCTATAACATCTACAAATATATCAACATCACTTTCTTTTCCAGCCTCTCCTCTGGCAGCGCTTCCAAACAAAATTATCGCTTTTATCTTTTTAATTTCTTTAAAATTCTGAACAATAAAAGATGCAAAATCAGCGGCATAGCTTATTAATTCCATTTTAACCCCCTCTCGTCAAATAAAAATTTAAGCTTATTAAAAGAGTTTATTATAGATTCTGTAACTTCAAGAGGCTGCAATTTTCCATAACAAAGAAAATTTCTTTTTGATTCTATTTCATGAAGCAAAGTTACAATTCTCTCTTTGTCAGGGAAATCAAATTTCAATTTTTCTTTTGCTTTTCTAATAGAAGTAAACCACTCATGCTTAATAATGACAGAAGGATTTAGAAAATTAAGCTTATGCAAATAAACTTCTAACATTTCTACTGAAGCCACAGAGACATTAAAAGCTATATTTCTCTGCCTTTCTTGAACTCCTTTTTGTATGCTTTCTTTTATAACTTCTAAACTTTCATTTATGTTTCTTAAATGGTCTTCTATTTTCATAAAATACTGACGAGAAAGATATTTTTAAACCTTTGGTTTCAATTGTAACTATCCTTTAGTTTCAAATGAAACTATACTTTATTAGTAAATACAAAAGGGTTTTTAAAACTTTCGAAATTTGATTGTTATTTCTTCTACCATTTCATTTCTCTCCCCTTTTCAAAAAGACTGAAACTACATATTCTGGCACTAAAACAGCATTATCATCAAAATTTCCTTCATAAAATAATGATATGTTTGTGGGAGTTGAATCAACCTTAACAAATTCTAAACTTCCTTTAAATTCTTTATAAGGATTAACTGGTTTTCTGAATTTTTTTGAGCTTATAGCAGTTAATATCCCATTTTTCTGAATCTCAAAAAATTCTAAACCCCCTGAATCTCTATTTCCTCTTGATATTAAATTATGTATAGAAAAATAAGCAAGTTGGCTCAAACAAAAATCTAATTCTATTTCTGAGACATGTTGAAATCTTTCACGTCCTTCTTTTAAAAATGGACATTTTTCACCTACTTTAAAAGTACCTTCTATTGTATCACCACAAATTCTCGCGCTTCTTAAAAAATGATACTCTCTGTTATAAATTCCTAAAATTCTATCTAAATCTTCATTCGTGACTTCTACCCGCGAGTTCTTCATTTTACTTCTCCTTTTTCTCTCCTAATCCTTTTCCAAAAGACTGATAATAACTTGTTAAAAATTCATTAAATCTTGAAAGCAAACTCGGCTTGGAAAACTTCTGCTTTCTTTTCTCAACTTCAGCAAATAATTCTTTTGCCAAATCTGTTTCTAAAGGGCCGAACTCCTGTGCAACATCTTTCCCTTTTTCAAAAAGATCATAATACATTTTTACACCAACAATAAAATCTAACTCCTTATCCTCAAAATCATTAGGGTATTGATGAGTCAATAATGTTTTCAATCCATATTCATAATTAAGGAGGGCATTAACCTTTTCTTGCCTAGGTAAATCTTTTAATTCCTTATCAAGTTCTTTCAAACATTCTTTAAGATATGGTCTTGGTTTCATTTTTCGCCCTAATTCCATCCCAGAAATTTTTTCTAATTTAGACTTAGCTCTATATCTAGCTATTCTTGGACCAATAACATTAACCTGTGTACAAATATCTTGAGGCAGCTTTGTTGAATTATCTGGTACATAATGTCTAATCTCTACAGTTGCCCCATACAAATGAAGAAAAGTATATTTACCAGTAGGACAATAATCATCATTAGTAGTTAATAAAAAATGGATTTTTCTATTGTTCATCCATTCACTAGTCCAATTAAGAGCATTTCCAACAACATGATAAAAATCTTTTGCATCTTCTCCTTTTAACTCAATCTTTGATTCATACTTTGCATTCGTAACACTATCTATATTCTTTGTTTTTTTAAGTTTCATTTTCCTTCCTCATAACTTTTAATCCCTCGTTTTATTCTTTCAAAAGAAGGTTCTGGAAAATCAGAGGCAGTATAAACATCATCATAGTCCATTCTTCTCCAGGCATCAGCTTGTTCAGAAAAATCAACTCCACCATCATGATTTCTATCAGCTAACTCTAAAAGTTTTTTATAAGCTTTTTTACGATTTATCTCTTCAAACTCACTTAAAGTTTTTCTACTAACTAAATGATAATCAAGATAAGAATTTTTATATTTAGTAAAATAAACTTTTTTATTCCCGCCTCCAATAATTATCTCAGGATCTTCATCTCCATCAATATCCATTAAACTAGCAGATTCAGGTGTTATTGATTGTTCAAGTTTTTTTTCTAATTTTGATTTCTGAAGTGAGTTTACTCCTAAAAGAACATATCCTATAACAGCTACTAAAGTAAGAGCAAGTACACCTTTATTTTGGTTTTTCATTTTCCTTCCTCCAAAATATCAATTGTGACTTTCACCAGCATTTGAGGCTTGATTTGTTCAGCTAAAATAGACGGAATAACAATAATTGCTTGTTCTCCATGTTTTGCTATTCTCTTGGTTATTGTAAATTGTTTTGCCATTTTACAATCCAACCCCACTTAGTGTATTTTTAATTTTGATATACTCGGGAGAATACACAAGAGTTCTAGTCTCTCTTAAAGCTATTAATCTTTCACCATAATGTCTTAAATGATGCTCAGAAACATAATCTTTAGTCCCAAATCCCTCTTCAGATCTAAAATAAGTTGTTAATTCTATTCTTTTTCTAAATCTTCCTGAAACTCTTTTATCAGCAACAAATTCTCTGGCAGTAGATTCATCATTATCAGAAGTTATTGTTAAAATAGACTCTTTTTCAACATCCATAGGATTAACACTTAATAAAAAAAATCTATTTCCCTGATTCTGAGCTTTAATTTCTTTTCTTGCCATTTTATTTTCCTCCTAATGGAAGAAATGCGCTGATGCCAACCCAATCTCTGTCGTTGCCATCTTTGTAAGATTCATGGCTTGCTTCTAGTTTCAGATGTTTTCCAAGATACACGATTCCAGAAACTCCTACAGAATCTTCTACTCCACCAATGCCGTTTTTGGAAAAGACATATGCTCCATAATTCCCAAAATTATATCCTAAATCTGCTTCTAAATATCCTTTCCATTCCTCATCAGGGCGTTGTAAGCTTCCATATGCTCCAAATGACCATCCTTTTTTACTTCTTTCGAAAATAGGCGGAGACTCTATCACAGTTGCAGGAGATTTTATAATTTCTGGGCTGAGAATATATCCTTGGTTTCTTCCAACAAATGCATTGCCATGTATAAGCTTTCCAAAAGTTGGATGCTGGGCAAATATAGTTTGGAAAGTAAGTGCTTCATAATTCTCTTTCCAGTCATAATAAGCATAAGTTCTATTTCCCCATTCTACATCTCCATGTCTCATAAAAAAAGCAGCTGCTCTGTTTGTTCCAATATCATTATTTGCTAATCTTGCGCCTATTCCTGTTTGATGATTCTTATTAATATTCCAGACAGCTTTTCCGCTAAGATAAGTTGTATCTCCTTGAGGTGTATCAACTTTGTCAACTCCTGCTCCAAAATTCCAGGTTTCTCCATATCCATATTCAATTCCTGCACCTACTCTTCTGCTGTCATTTGAAAAAACCTCTTCTGCTGTATAAAATAAGTCTAATTTTCCAAAGCTTGTTATTCCCTCAAAACCTGCGCTTTCTTTATCTCCCTGCTCTCCGTAAACATGTATTGAATGTTCCAAATCTTCTGTCTTGAATCTTGGAATAATCAAGCTATAACTATCCCAGTCAACTTCTTTTCCATTTTCCTCTCCACTAAAATGATAGCTTCTCCAAAATTCATTGCCTCTGCTGTATCTCTCACTTGTTGGAGCAATTCCTGTAGTCAATTTAGTTAAATGAGTGTTTTCTGCTTCGGTCTGCTCAAATCTTGACCTCATAGTGTAATCTGTTCCAAGAAATTTCTCGAATGTAACAGGATTCATCAGTGTGCCAGAATGTCCGCTGGCAATTCCAGCAAGCCCGCTGGCAAAAGCCACTGCGCCTATTGCAAGCTTCTTGAAAAATGAAGGTTTTTTTGCTTTAGGCATGTTATATCTCCTTCTCCTTTAATCGAGCATCAAAAGATTTGTAGCAAGGGTTATTAGGAAAGACTTCTGTAGTAAAGTGATTATAGAAAATAGGATGTTTATCTTGATCGCAACAATTGCTATAAAATCTGTAAGTTTTGATAATTATATTGGAGTCTACAGGCGATCTTTCCAAAAGAGATAAATCAGATTTGTCTTTTGCAGCAATTAAGCTCTTTTGGCCATTAAAAAAAACCAAAACATCCTCTGTTTGAATACCTTCGTACAAAGAGTTAATTTGGAGATCTCTTCCATTAAATAGTGCTGCAATTAATTTGCTTCCTTCGCTTCTTCCTTCTAATTTTTTCCCTTTATCTTGTTCTGCCATTTTCATTTTATACATTTCCTATGTGTTTACCACTCATAAGTAATGTATATACTTTTTAGAAGCGATTTAAACATTTTTATTAAACTATATATACTAGTTTAAATGTATATACATTTTAGAAAAGCTTTTAAACCTAGTTTTCTTTTCTTTTGCATGAAACGCAAACTCGTAAAGCAGGGCGCAGCAACAATGATGATTAGCTTGCCATCAAAATGGATTCAAGCTAATGAATTAAAAAAAGGGGATGAAATAGATATAGAAGAAACAGGAAATGATTTGCACATATCTTTAGATGAAAAGCAAAAAAAACTTGAAACTTCCCTTAAATTAATCAGCTTGACAGAAACCTCGATAAGAACTTTAATAACAAACACTTATAGAGCAGGCTATGATAAAATAAATATAGAATTTGAAAATAATGAGCAGTTTAAAATACTAAAAAAGGTTATAGAAACCAGATTAATAGGATTTGAGATAACAAAAAAACAATCTAAATCCTGCATTGTTGAAAACATAACCGAGCCTTCTTCAGACCAGTTTGACAACATTCTTAATAAAATGTTTATGAATATTGAAGAGCTGTTTGAAATAACAAAAAAAAGACTGCAGGGAGAAAAAACAGAAGATTTTGAGGATATAGCAAATATAATTCAAAAATATGACAACTTTTGCAGAAGAGTTATTATAAAACGAAAACTAACAGAAAACCGCTCAGAGATGTTTTGGAGTTTTCTTAGTTTAATTATCCACGGGCAAAGAGAACTTTATTACTTAAACAAATCAATTAAAAAAATAAAAGCTTCTAAAGAACAACAAGAGCTTTTAGAAGGAGCTTATGAAATATTTAAGATATTAGAAAAAACATATAAAGAAAAAAACATTTCCCTGCTCAACAAAATACATGAAATGCAAAAACAGCTTATTTACAAAAAAGGATATTCTTTGCTAAACAAACCAAATAGCATAATAACTTATCATTTAATGGCCTCTATAAGAGAATTTTACCAAGCTAACAGCCCTTTATCTGGATTACTTATGTGATTCTTTTGGACTTTCATAAATCTTTTTTCTTAATCCAACTAGATTGTCTGAAAATTCTGGGCTAGGAGAAGCAACTTTCCACCAGAGGTATTGGCCTCCAAGGTTTTTGCCTGTTATTGGAAAAAAAGTATATCCAACAACTTTTCCATTTTGTTTTGCAACTATCTGAAGAGTTCTTTCTTTGTCATCTTCTGGTTTTGGAATTCCTAAGCCAAAATAATGATTATCACGGGAAGTGTTTGGGTTAAGGTTGACTGTTCTTGCGAATCCTATTTCAGGCACTGAAACTTCATAAACTGTATTTGGATCTATATCTTTGTCCACTGAAACTTCTGGATTTTGTTTCCATAATTCTTTTTCTAGACTTCTAAAACTGACCCCCTCGGTATAATCCAACCTTAGAGATTCTAAATGCAATTTGTCTTTTGGGTTTCCTATAACAATAGGGATTCTTGGTCTATTTATTGCTTTTCCGGGATTTTCATATCTTATTTCACTTAAAGCAGTTGTAACATTCGGGGGGTCTTGTTTATCTTGTGGATCTAACTCCATTACAAGACAATAATTTCCTTCTTGCATCTCTTTTGGGACTTCAAAATCTATCCAAGGAAGAAAAGGCCCGCCGAAATCATCATAAGCAGATGGATCAGAAATTAGAGAGTCTGTTGTAAACTCCTTGCCAGGGTAACCCTCTATATACACCCTTCCTTTAAAAGAGGGCATTGAAAGATGAGATCCATCAGGCCTTGGTTTTTGTCTTGGATGCGGAATAATAGATAATTTTTGTCCTGGCCTTAATGATAAATAATCTGGTTTTTTATCTTCTCCACATAAAAATTCTCCAGTTTCTTTATCTTGAACACTTATCTTTAAATCAAGCAGATTACTCACAATTTCTAAATTAGAACCATCAAACTGGCTTGCTATTTTATACCTGCTTGCTTCTGCAACAGCAGTTTCTAAATTTTTAGCATTATGTTCTTGTAAGGCATTTATTCCTGTTATGGCAATTGCTCCTAAACCAACTAATCCGCAAGCAACTCCTGTTAAAAATTTAGGGTTTTTTAATCTCTCTAAAACTCCGGGCTTGCTTGCTTTTAAAAAAGCTTTTTCAAATTTAGAAATTGAATTATACCTTTGTTTTTCATCTGAACACAATGCTTTCCATAAAACTTTTCTATGTTTTTTAGCCCATCTAGGAGTTTTAGCTAAAGCAGCCTTAATCTTTTCATTATGAATTTCTGGATTAAAATTAAAATTATCTGGATCATACTCAACAGCAGGCTCTCCTGTCAAATACATTAAAGCATTATGAGCTAAAGCATAAACTTCATTTTTTTCATTAAACTTTCCATTTAACAAAGGATCTCTAATAATTCTTGCTCCAGCAGTTGCAATAACACTGTCATGGGTTTCTCCTACTTTAATAGCATTTGTCCAATCAGTAACTCTAACTTCTAATCCATGTTCATTTTTTCTAACTAAAATATTATATGGGCTCATGTCTCTATGATGAATTCCTTTTTCATTTGTAGCATAATCTACAGCAATAATCGCCTTACTAAAAATATCTCTAAAATCTTTTATATTTGGAAGGTTATCTTTGGAATCCCCAGATTCATTTGTAGAATTATCTTGAACATTTCCTTGCCTATATCTCTTCAAAGACTGGCTTCCTTCAAAATCAAGTTCTACTGAAACAACTAATCCATCTTTTTTAATGTGCTCGATTACAGGGCTGATATTATGAGATAAAGCTTCATCTATTTGAAATAAAGAAGAAATTTCTATTTCATGAGCAGTATTATAACCTCTTCCAAAATGCCTGTTTGCATTTTTAGTTCTAGGAGTTTTATCTACTTTAAGAAAAACAGACCTTCCATTCCAATTAGCTCTAAAACAGGCTCTTGTGCCTGCTTCTGAATTCTCAATATTGCAAACCCTTAGAGAATTGTATTTTCCTTCAGGAAGAATTTCTTGAACCCTTTCTAAAAGTTCATTTTCTTCTGTTCTAGATGCAGTATCTGCAACAGAGGTATCAATAGATTGTATCATTTTCCATCCTCCTTGGATTTGACTTTAACAAAATTTTTAACATAATCTTTAATTCCATTTTTTGGAACGACAACATTTGTTTCAATATCTTCTCCAAACATCTGCCTGCAATATTCTGGTTTTGGAACAGGTTTTCCAAGCAAAGGTTCATATGCCATATTCTCTACGCAACAGACAAAATGTCTGCGCCAGATGGTGTTTGCAAGCATTGATGGCTTGAATGGCTTTAATTCCTCATCTCTTTTTTCACTGAATTCCATAACTTTTTCAATTTGGGGAACTGCGCCTTCTTCCAATAGGGCAGCGGCTACTTCTCCAGCAATATCAAGACAGTCAGCACCATAGTTATTTTCTATCAGTTCCCCGCCTTTTCTTGAAAGAAATTCTAATATTCTATTCATTTTTCTCTCCTTTATCTAAAATATTTATTTTAATTTCAGCAATTGTCCCAGGTTTTAGCTGAGTTTCGAGAATCCTCGGAATAACAATTATAGCTTGAGAGCCATGCTTGGCAATTTTCTTTGTAATTGTGAATGATTTTTGACTTTTCTCTTTGTTCATTTTCTTGATTATTAACTACTCTATAGTTTATACATATCCTATGTATAAACAAGAAACAGGGTTTATAAACCTTACGGTTGTTGTCACTTAAAAATGATAAGAAATAGGTTAAAAAAGAGCTTACTTTGTACCACCAGTTTACAAGTTATCTCAACTTGTAAACTAAAATAGCTTAAAACCCCGTCGAGTATCAATGTAATTCTATTCCGAGAATGTGTAGTACCCACCAAGCCCTATTTTGCGTATTTTCTTATATCAAATGCATTTGCAAGAACTCTTTGTTGTTCATTTAGCCTTGTTAATTTGCTTATAATTTCCTTTCTTCTAGGCATTCTTAATAACGTTTGTTTTATTTTTTTAAGTTGTTCTATTATTTGGGCTTGGCTCAAATTAATTTTATTTTCCCTTGCATCTTTAACAAGCATTCTTAAAAAAAGAAGTGCCATCACACATGTAAATGCATGAACTCTTATCATTTTGTCTGTCCAGCACCACATAGGAGTAAAACTGATTACATGAGTGTCCTTTAGATTTCTGAATTGCTCTTCAATAATATTTTTGCTATTATAGATTTCAACAACCTCAGTTGTTTTCAAAGATAAATCATCTGTAAACAAAATGTTTTTTCCAAAACTCTTTCTTATTTCTTCATATACACCCTCATTTTCTTTAAACTCAAATGATGCAATCTTTTTTCCATGAATTTCATAATCAATCAATCCCTTAATCCATTGTCTGTCAGCAATTTTGCTGATTTTTATCAATAATTCATCTCTTGATAATTTATTATTTTTTAATCTTCCTTGAATATTCTTCAATTGATTCAAGGCTTTTTCCAAAGCCTTATCAACTCTTATTTTATTTTTATATGCAAGTTCATTTGAATAAGTTATTACAACTTTCTTTTTTCCTTTATACACATTCATGTTTTTTGCAACGCAAAAAACTTTTTTTTCATCTGAGGTTTCATATTCTTCCTTGAATTCCTCAAGAGGGATTTCAAATAATTCTGTATGCTCACTTGGCTTCAAGCTTCCCACCATGAAGAATGACAGATGTTTATCGACATTTTTTATATTATTCTTGCTATTATTTCCCTTGTCAAATACAAGGGTGATTTTCTTGCATTTCTTAGAAAAGAAACTTATTTTTTCTGTTAGAGATTTAATAAATTCCTTAAATTCAGCAACATCTGGAATGTTTCCATCATAAGTGTGATGCCAAATCGGAATTCCATCTTTTTTTGTAACCAGCATTGAGAGATTAACTTGCCTTAATTTCCTTCCATCTTTTGAATGCCCAAATTGCATTATCTTTTGATTTTTGTGCTCTTCAATGTATGTTGTAAAATTGGTAGGATCATATACAAGCTGAGAGATATCCCCTTTCTGGACAAGTTTTTCAATTAATTTGGTTTGTATTTTATCTATCTCTTCATCATTAATATTGTTCCAATGGTTCCAGAAATTTTGCGAGGAGAGATAAGATTTATTTACTGAAAATATTCTCTTTAAAACAGTTCCATCAAACCATTCTCCAAGCTTGTTTTTGCTTTGAGGATTATCAATCCTGTTAATCAAACTGATTAACAGATGTTCTCCATACCCTAACCCTTGCTCTCTTTTTGAAATTATTTCATTAACAGACTCTGCAAATTTAATTTTATCATTGATGTTCAGCAAAGCTGAACATAAGCCAAAGTCAAGTATATCAATCTGTTCTGGAACAGTTCCATAAGCTAACTGGTTTGCTACATTTTCAGCAGGACCAACATATTTCTGCCAAATTCTCTTGACTTTTCCATTTACCCTCTGATTTTCCCCAAGATACCAATAATACTTTTCCCCCTTTTTCTTCTGAAATAAATAAGCCATATAATTAAGGGTAATTACATATTTATAAATCTTTCTATTTTATATAATACAAAATAGATTACAACCTATTATAATTATAGGGTAACTACAAAACAGTGGTATTAAAACCCTAATATAACGTCGTTAAATCAAAAATTAGTGCTTCCTAACTTGTAAAGTCGGGTCAAGAAGCAACAACTTCAAAAACTCTGAATGCTATGGGAGAATAAGCTTTACATCTTGGATTTTCTTGAGCATTGTAACTACACTCTCTACAATCTCCTCTTCCCTCTATAATATATTGTTTGGTTTGCGTTTTTGTTATTTGCCCTAAACATCTTTTTTCTAAGCGCGGTTGAAATTGCATTTTAAGACATTATTTCCTCTAGGGTCTCACCTATTAGCTTTTCTACATCTTTAAGTGGAAATTTAACATCACTATAATATTTTTCCATATCTTTCTTAAACTTTTTTAAAGCCTTTAGTTTAATTTCTACTTTATCTTTTTCACTCCAATTAAATTTATTTGCTATTTCTAATGTATTGTCTCTGTAATTTTCTACTTCGCTTTCTAAGTGGGTTATTGATTCTGGTTTGTTTGTGTATTTAATAAGAATTTTATGAACAGCTATATTCCCAACAATGTTCCCTAAAATTTTTATAACTCTATTTTTCCCCATAGTTCCCCCCCTAATCTCTCTCTTATTTTTTTTGATAATTCTCTAAGATAGACTAGAGCTAATTTTTTTTCTATTTTAGATTGCTCATTATTTCTTAATTTTTGAATAAGATTTTCTCCAATTTCTTTGTTTAATGACTCTTTTAATTTTTCATTATCAATGATTTTATTAAGCAAAAGGCTTACAAGAATAACATTTCTTAAAGCTTTGTAAATATCTACACCCTTAGGCTCAATGTCTTCAATATCACTCCAATCTAATTTCATTTGAAGATTGATATTGCGCAAATCTATTCTTTCTGGGAGTTTCAACTTTCCGTAAATAACTTTTTTGTCTTTTAATTGATAAATTAAAGAAGGGCTTGATGGATAAGCTTCATAAAATTCTTTTTTATTATAAACCTCTAAATCTAAATTAATTGAATATTTTTCTGCTTGCTTCTTAATTTCTAAAATTCTTCTGTACTTTTCTGATAACTTTTCCCAAAATTTTCTTCTAACAATAATTAAAACATCCACATCATTATAGTCTTTATAGTTAGTCTGAATTGTAGAGCCGTATATTACAATCGCTTCAACATCCTTCACTTTCTTCAAAATAATTTTCTTAATTCTTTTTTCTATCGAGAAAATTTTTTGGTTATACTCTAATTTATCCAGCAAAAGTTTAGCATCTATACCTTGAATCTCTTTGAGTTTTGGCCTAACAAACCTGCTGAGATAATTTGAATCCTGCTGGCTAAGCTTCTTGCCAGTAAGCTTTTTGTTTATAACTTCTAATTCTTTCCTAGTTAAAATTAAGCTTTTTGCCTTTTTACCCTGTTTTGTCATATAATAATTATATGTATTAAGTGGTATAAAAAGCTTTCGGTTCACAAACCTTTTGTTTTGATTAAAAAGCAAAGAGAGAAGTAATAAGCACGGGCTGGGACTCGAACCCAGGAATGATCGCTTACTATCTCAGTTTCTTTCTTCCGAAGTTCTTTCTTTTCTAAAGAAAGAAGCTCTCTGCAGGCGATTGCGTTAGCCACTTCGCCACCCGTGCATATCTTTTAAAGAATTAAGAAGTTTTTAAATATTGTTACTCTGTTAAATCAAGTTTGTAACTTAACTTTCAATAAAAAAATTAAACCCTACCAACCTAAAAATAGCTCGCTTTGCTCAAGATATAATCGAAGTTTAATAATTAAAGGGGGTAATTATCTTGCGGGAGCACACCCTCTGCGGAAGCAGGTATTAGGTTTGTTGGTTTATTTTACTTACTCCTACAATTCTCAGTTCTGTTAGCATATTTTCGTAATCACAACTTTTTTAAACTAGTTACTCCTACATAAATAAGGAAAAAAAGGTTAAAAAAAGTATCAACATAAAGGATAATATAAAAAAGGAAAAAAGAGGCATGGCGTACAAAAGATATTTTTATAGAAACGGGAATAAATTTGGCCCTTATTACTATGAGAGCTACAGAGATGAAACTGGAAAAGTAAGAAAAAGATATGTTGGAACACAAGCTCCTGTAAAAATTACAAAAACAAGAAGAAGATTAATTACTCCCACAACTCTATTTATATTTTTGGTTGTTTTGCTGCTTATTTCAAGTTTAGGGGTTTTAGTTTACAGGCAAAAAATTACTGGAAAATTACTCTTCTTGCAGGAGGAGAGTTTATTAATTAAGATTAAAAAAGGAGAATTGTTGCCTATTAATTCTAAATTGGTAGTAAACCAAAACAATACAGTTAGTGAGTTTCTTTTAAGCGAATTGGTGGAGAGTAATGCAGAAGGAGCTTTTTATATTGAAAATAAAGAAATAAACGGAGAAGGGAAGGGATATGGTGTGGAAGGAGAAAAAGTAACTTATCCTGTTATAAATTTTAAGTTAAAAATAATCTCTGGAGAAGCAGAAGCAGGAAGCGGAGAGGAGGCAATAGAGAGCTCTCTTTCAGAGAAAGAGACTTCGGAGAGAAAGGAAGAAGCAGCAACAGAGAGCTCTCTTTCAGAGAAAGAGACTTCGGAGAGAAAGGAAGAGGCAGTAGATGAGCCAGCAATAACAGGAGAAGCTGTTTTAGAACAAGAAATTGAAGGGCAGGTTTCAAAAGAAAAACCATTTACCTATAATATTGATTCAGAAAATTATAAAGCTGAAATAACTGAGGTTGACAAGGCAAGTGCAGATGATTTAAAAATTGAAAAAGGAAGCGGAGTTTTAACAATAACAACTGATTATTCTGAAATTGAAAAGGGTTTTGGGAAGGATTATTTAACAGACGAAGAAACTTATATTGAAGTGAGTTTTTCTGATTTAGGGATTGCTGAAGGAAATTTAACATTAGCTTTGGTTTATCAAGATACTCCTCTTGCAAAAGTAGCAAAAGAAATATTTGATGGTGAAAATATCAGCCTGCCTGAAGAGCAAGCAAACATAACAGGGTTAAATGAGACTATTCTTAACATCACTGAACTAAATGAAACAACTCTAAATATCACAGAAACAAACGAAACTTTAAGCATAACAACAAAACAATACAAAGCTGTAATTAACAGGCCGGTTAAATGGATTAAAGTTATTAACTTGAATGCTTCAGAGGTTAGAGAAAATTTAACAATAGAGCTGCCAAAAGGAGCTGAAAATATCAGTGTCAAGACGGGGAAGGAAGTTCAACAGGCATTAAAAGAATCAGAAGAGTATGAGCAGATAATTAATAAGGCAGACAGAGAAGAGCTTGTGGCTGGGAGAATTACAGGAGATGTTTCTTTAGAAATAAAAAAAAGCAGAGGAATTTTAATAAGATTCTGGAAATGGATGATTAAAATTACAATTACTGGGAAAGTTATTCAAGAGGAAGAGATAGCAGAGAAGATTACAGAAAAAGAGGGGAGCAGAGAGATAAGATTAGACGAGCTTATAAGCTCAACAGAAGAGGATGTAGCTGTTGAGTACTATACAGAATCTCCCCAATCATTTGAAAACGAAATTTCAGAAACAAAAAAACAAATTATAATTTCAGCTCCTTCTGAGCTTAACTACACTGATATCTTAGCTTATACTGAATTGCCAAAAGAAGCTGCTGCAAGTGCTGTTAAACTCTACCATATAACTAATGAAACCAGCAGAAGCAGAGAAGAGGTAAATATAACAAAGTATGATTTAAACGCAAATAATTTAACTGATTATATAGAATGGATTGTGCCTCATTTATCTAACCAGACTTATGAGCTTATAATAGAAATAAGCAAAGCAGAGCATTTAGATGAAAACAGAAGTTTCATATCAGATATTTATGAGCAAGTTAAAGCGCTGGATGGAAATTGGAGTGAAGTTATTAATAATAATGAATATGTAAGAGCCACTTTTGAACAAAATTTAACAAACAAAAATGATATAACAATTTATGCAAGAATGAGCAATTGTTCTGCAAATTCTGTAAATAATTCTGTTATAATCAATGGGGCAGAAGTTCCTTGTGATATTTATCAAAAGAAAAAAAGAATAGAGGAGATAAGGGGGTTATTGGAAGAATGAATAAGAAACAAAAAGAGAAAAATCTTAGTGGAAGCGACATAATTTTAAATTTAAAAGAAATTTCTATCGGCAATCTTGATAGTTTCAGCAGTTCTAGTTGTTCTGGGAACGCGAGCTTTTGCATAGACTGCAGCACACAACATGGCTATTGTGAAGATCCTAATTTTTCTGGCACTATTAAAATTCTTGATATCAAAAAAGACAAGCTCAGAAATACTTACAGTTTGAAAATTAAATTTGATAAAGAACAAGAATCAAAAGAGGCTAAAAATGAAAAATAAAAAAGAGATGAAACTAGCAAGTAGAAAATTATTATTAATTGGAATTATTTTAATCTCGATTATTTCATTAATATTTTTAGTTAGCTCATTAACTTTTTTAAATGAATTTATAAATAATGATAACTTAATGTTATCAACTGATAATAAAATGTTAACACATCAATGGGGTGCTCAAAAACTCGAACACTCTCTGTGTTTTAACGCTGAGTTTTTGGCATAATAAAATGGAAACAAAACTAAAGATAATTGCGGAACTTGAAAAAAGGCGTAATGGGATTCATTTGAGGGAGCTTTCCAGATTAGTTAAAACAGGGCTTCCAAATGCTAAAAGGTTTATTGATATTCTGGAAAAAGAGAAAGTAATAAGAAAGCAGAAAGAAGCAAATCTTCTAAAAATCTATTTAAGGGAGAGCCAAACTACAATTGCTTACTTAAAACAAACAAATAATGAGAAATTTATCTTATTGCCTATTAAAACGCAGAATGCAATAACTGAATTTTTGAATGAACTTGAGATTAAGCCTTTAATTGCATTAATTTTTGGCTCTTATGCTAAAGGAGATTATAATAAAGAATCAGATATTGATTTTTTGCTTGTTTTTCAGAAATTAGAAAATGCGAGAGAAATTGAGGATACTGCAAGAAGAATAAGCATGAGAACCGGCACTAAAATCAGCCCAGTTTATTTAGGATATAAAAATTTTGAAAAAAACTTTTTAGATAAGAATCATGATTTTTCAAAAGAGATAAGGCAAGACGTGATTATTATATTTGGTGTTGAGATTTATCATCACTTATTGTGGAGGTTTTTATCATGAAGAAAATTTTTGCAAATTTTCTGCCTTTTAAAATTCATGAAAAAGAGGAATTATTAAAATGAAAATAGAAATCAACAAACTAATTGAAAGTGAAGAATATTGCAGAGAGGTTTTTAATTTTTTTATTAAGAAAGGAGTGATTAAGAAAACAAATCCGGTTTTATTTGAGAAGTATTTAACCAAGTCTTTAAATAATCTTGAATTTGGAAATTTTATTTTGTCAGAGCATAAATTTTCTATTAAAAGAAAACTGAAAAAGAAATCGTTTTATGATTGGTGTATTGTGATTTATTATTACTCTCTTTATCATGCTGTTTTAGCTTTGATTTCTAGAGCTGGATTTGAATCCAAAAACCATATTGCCTCAATTTCTGCATTAACATTATTTTATTACCATAAAAGGAATGTTTTGAAAAAAGAGGATGTTCAATTTATTATTAATAACTTTAATCTGAGAAGTGAGGATATTGAGTTTTTATTTAACTCTAAGGAGATTAGAGAAAAAGCGAGTTATAGGGTTGATGAAACTTTTGACTTGCTTTTAGCTAAAAATTCACAGGAGAAAACAGTTGAGATTGTGAATAAAATTAAGGAGATATTAAAAGAATGATAAAAGATAAAAGAGGCATATTAAGAAGATTGATAATTTTAGCAGTTGCTTTATTATTAATTGGCTTTGTTAGCTTATCAATTGCCCAAACTTCATCAAGAGAAGATTTGCAAAGCGAGCTTAACAGCTTAATTTCTGAATTAAACAGCCAAGGATATTCTTGGCTTATAAATTATTCTCTTGCTTATCCAAGTGTAGAGGTTTATAGAGAAAATGGCGTTGAAGTTATTGCTAAATTTGAAAATATAACAACAGAAAATTATTATAAAATCTACTTAACAAGTTTACCTGAAGGCTATAGCAGTGATGTTTTTGACTTAAAAGTTCTTGGAGAAGTTGAATTTGATTACATTGTTGACCCTATCATAACAATCCCCAATGTGGCTATAGATGCTACTTTAGTCAATATCACAGCAGAAGTTAATTTCACGCATTTAAATATCTCGACAACTGCGCCTTATGATAATCTCAGTTTATACTGGCCTTTTGACAGCAATAGTTCAACAACAACTATTTATGATTATACTAAAAACAATAAAGATGGAACAATTGGAGGTTCAAATTATATTTCTTCTGGAAAATATGGTGGAGCAATGAACTTTCCAAATGCAGGAAGTGTGGCAACTACTGCGGCTGCTATAACTCCAAATGTAGCCAGCAGTAATTTTAGTTTTGGCGGGTGGATAAAATGGTATTCAGTTGGGAATAATGCAGAAGGTTATGATATTCCAATAGGGCAGGCTGCAACTGGAGTTGATTCTAATGATTTTTTTATACAAGGAAACTCTGGCGGTCCTGTTGTAGATTGTTGGTTTAGCACAGATACTACTGGAGGTGCTTCAATTACTCCAAATGTTTGGTATCATGTTATGTGTGTTAGAGATGGGGGTAATGGATTCTTATATCTTAATGGGCAGTATACAAGTTCACTGTATAATAATCTCAACCCAGTGGTAGATGCTCCTTTTAGTATTGGAAATGTGCAGGGAAGCTATCAATTTAATGGCTCAATTGATGAGGTGATGGCTTTTAACAAGACTTTGACTGCAGCAGAAATTTTGGCAATTTATAATAATCAATCATCAAGATTTGCAACAACAGGAACTCAAGCTTTTGCAAATCAAAGCAAATTAAATATTTCATCTGGCTATGATACAGTTAGAGTTACAGGAGATTATCAGGCATTAAAAGGAAGCTCGATAAATTTAAGTGTTGGCTATTATGCAGGAAGCTGGGCATACACAACTCCTCAAGTTTATACTGGAAATAATGTGTTTGCAATAAGCACAAGTTCAACAAATTTAACTTTAAATTTCACATTTTATGCAGGGAATTCAACAAATCCTTTTTACTCGCCTATTTTATCTTCTGCTGTTAATGCCTTGACTTTAAATGTGAGTTTAAATACGAGTG
>Ga0315276_10001082_pt1 | contig 24160 bp, 25 predicted proteins | sample YL17G05_0_MG_FD_204542 | JGI IMG/M metagenome (GOLD analysis project Ga0315276, IMG submission 204542) | Sediment microbial communities from Yellowstone Lake, YNP, Wyoming, USA - YL17G05_0 | ecosystem: Environmental > Aquatic > Freshwater > Lake > Sediment | place: USA: Wyoming | collected... | reverse complement strand
TATTCAGATTATAATCCTATTGCAAATAATATCATGTCTATCGAAATAAATCTTCATCTTGAGGACGAATAAGATTATCAATAGACGAATTTTCGTTTTTGAAATCATATCCGCGAATAATAGCAATAGGACAATTGGCAGCTTTTTTCATAACTAGTTCTGCAGCGGAGCAAAGTTCATCAGCAATGGCAATTGCCGTAACATGCAAAGTTTTCTCAAAAGTATCTCTAGTTCCAACATAATCAAGTATAGGATTCATACCAGAAATTCCAATAGCATAATTGGTTTGTCCCATTCTAAAAGGCCGACCAAATGTATCAGAAATTATAACAGAAACAGTTTTGTTTATTCTTTTTAAAATTTCATTACAAATATTTTTTGCAGAAACATTAGAATTTAAAGGAAGTAAGGTTACAAACCCATGTTTGACGTTACTCTCATCTATGCCAGCATTTGCACAAATAAATCCGTTATTTGTTTCAACGATAATTATCCCATGATCCATGCGGATGATTCTTTTTGATTCATTTAGAATCAATTCGATAACGCGAGAATCTTTTTTGTATTCAGAGCCAATACCTTCTGCCAATATGGAAGGCACGATAGAGGATAGTTCCACAGTACGACCTTCTTGTTTTGAGATGATTTTTTGTGCAATTACCAAGACATCATTATCAAAGATTTTTTCCGAATTAATTATAAGTCCAGCAAGATCATCATTGAGTTCGATCTCCTCAGCAACATACAATGGAATAATTTGCAATCACAGTGCATCTAAAAGACAGTAAAATATTGTTTGTGTATTAATTACACATTACAATTCTAGTTTATAGTGTTTATTTATAATGTCAAGTATTTTGGAAAGATCTTTTTCTTCCAATGTAGTAGTTGCTAAATCTTTTACCACATCCTGAGCTCTATAGGCGATACCTAACCCAGAAATATCAAATAATTTAACATCATTGGCCCCATCAACTACGCATGTGATGTCTTCTTTCTTTTCATTCCATTCAGCAATTTTGATTTTAGCAGATTTTGATTTATCAGAATCAACATGCAATTTTAAGCCATCTAGTTTTCCGTCTTTGAAAATTAATTCGTTTGAAAAAATGTAATCTAGATCGAGTTCAGTTTTTAATCTGTCAGTCATGATGGTAAAACCGCCAGAGATTGCCATTAATTTCCATCCTGCGGATTTTAAAACCTGACATGCTTTTTTGGCACCCGTCATAATAGGCAAACCATCTGCAACTTCTTTACATGTATTATAATCAAGACCCTTTAATGCCTCAACTCTTGTTTTGAGACCCTCTTCCCAATTAATAACACCTTGAATACCTTTTTTTGTAATTTCCCAAATTTCAGCTTCTTTGTTGAGTTTTTCTGCAAGAATTGGAAGATATTCTGCATCATACAAAACACCTTCAACATCAAAAATTGCCAGCAACTGATTTCTGATTTGCAAAAAATTATTAATTATATTAAAGTTGACAGTCGGATTTTGGCCTTCACATAAGAGCATTTGTTAGGTCCGATATCACCTAAAAAGGATCATTTCACAGATAGTCACAAAGATCATAGAGTTACAAAGGTGGCTCTCAGAAATGCCTTGTTTTTACTTTTTTCAAGTAAGATAGTTCAAGATTTAGGGAATTGCAGTTATTTCCTTTTTGTAAGATTCCTCTTTAGATATTCCGCCGTACCCCGGATCAATCTTTTGTCTAGGATTTAATGTCGTATCATGATGACATTTTTTATTACATATTGGACAAAATGTTCTATCCAACAATATACACTGGCAGATATGATTTTTCATATACCCCTGAGCGGCTGAATTCCATTCTCCCGTACCGTTGCAATACACGCATCTATTTGAGGAGAAGGTACCAGCACCATTACAGAAATCACATACATCATCTAACATTTGGCCAAGACCTCTTCCATTGTATCAATCTAGGCTCATAAGCAATATAATTGCATTTTTTTAAAACAAAAGAAGGTCAATAGAATGATTCAAGAGGATATTTTTAAAAGGTTCACAGAATAGTTTTCAAAATTATTTGATCTCCATCATTCCACAGTTTATACACATTCGCTTTGACTGAATTTCAAACCAGGCAAAATTATGAATATATCCTTTCTTACACTCCATAAGAATTCTAGTTAATTTAAATCGGATTTGAGAAGAATGGTCAAGAATTGTATCGATCGTACGTTGAAAATTTATGAAAATAAAAAGGAAGTCCTATTTTGAACCATGTAGACCCCGGTAGAATATAGAGTGTGTATTGTAGACATAAAGTGTAAAAAAAGTGAGTCCAACGGCAATGGCGCATTTCTATTATAGTTTGCGAAGTGTATAAAACTAAATTCAGTTTTTTAAAGAGGTTTGAAATCTCAACATTATCAAAAAAACGCTAGTAATAAATCAAAGATAATTAATCAACCCGATATGGGAGAATTGGAACATAAATTCGAAGTGAAAATAGATACCACTGAAAATAAACAGAAACTACCAGATAACGTCAAGGCAGAATTAAAGGAAACTGGAATGATGGATGAAAAAGGAAAATTAAAACTCAAAGGAGTAAGTCCCAAAATGCTTAAAAAAATGAAGCAGGAATTTGTACAGTGTCCAGTATTAAAGGAAGAGATTCAATTTGTTCAATGTTTTATTTGTCCGAATTTCCAAAGCAGAGTCATGGGAAAAGTTCTCTGTAAGGGCGACCCATTAAAATAAAGACCAGAGAGATCACAGCAATCAGATAATGTGTAGGTTATCACGAAAGGCTCATTAGTAAAATTATTTCTTTGAATTCTAGTTTGAGTAAAGAAGACATTGGGATTACAGTATCAAAAGAGACGGACTTTAGTGAGTGGTATACACAAGTGGTACTAAAAGCAAAACTAGCAGATTATGCACCAGTAAAAGGCCTGATAGTGTTGAGACCTGACGGGTATTCAATTTGGGAATCATTGAGAAGCACTTTTGATGAAAAATTTTCTAAAAATGGGATTAGAAATGGATTTCTTCCAATTTTAATTCCAGAATCACTTTTAGGAAAAGAGAAAAAACATTTTGCCGGATTTAATCCTGAAGTGTTTTGGGTAACACATTCAGGAGAAAATGAAATAGGAGACAGACTAGCACTTAGACCAACTTCAGAAACTTTGGCATATACAATGTATTCTAAATGGATACAAAGTTGGAGAGACTTGCCATTAAAAATTAATTTTTGGAATACCGCATTAAGGGCAGAGATAAAAGCTACAAAACCATTTATTAGAACTTCGGAATTTTTATGGCAAGAAGGACATACGGTTCATGCAGTTCAAGAGGAAGCAGAAAAAGAAGTCATGATAATTTTAGAAATTTACAAAGATACAGTTGAAAATGAATTAGCAATTCCGGTAGTTACAGGTAAGAAAAGTGAAAAAGAAAAATTCGTAGGCGCAGTATATACAACAACTATGGAAGCAATAATGCCAGATGGAAAAGCTCTTCAGATGGGAACATCACATTTTCTGGGACAGAATTTTTCAATACCATTTGAAGTAAAATTTTCAGATAAAGACAATGTAGAAGAATTTGCTTGGCAAACTTCTTGGGGTGTATCATGGAGATTAATCGGTGCCATGATCATGGTACACGGGGATGACAAAGGTCTGGTATTACCACCAAAAGTAGCGCCAATTCAAGTAGTAATAGTACCAATTTACAAATCAGAGGAAGCCAAAAATATAATATTTCTAAAATTGAATGAGATTCGTGAACAATTAGAATCAGAAAAAATTCGAGTTCATGTAGATGACAGAAGTGAATTAACCCCAGGTTACAAATTCAACGATTGGGAGCTAAAAGGAGTTCCACTAAGAATTGAGATTGGAATCAAAGATATAGAAAAACAACAGGTTATTTTAGCAAAAAGATATAATCGAGAGAAAATAAGCATAGGGTTCAGTGAGATTGGAAAACTAGTCACCATATTAGACGAAATACAAAAAGATATGCTAAAAATTGCAAGAGTAAAAGCTAAAGAAAATACAATAAATATTTTAGATTATTCAGAATTCAAATCAAGAATAGGAAAGGGTGGGTTTTTCACTACATACTGGTGTGGAAAAATAGAATGTGAGGAGAAAATTAAAGAAGAGACAGGGGCAGACATCAGAGTAATTCCTTTTGGTAGTGAAGACACAAGTGGAAAATGCATTTACTGTCAAGAACAGAGTATTGCAACATCAATTTTTGCAAGAGGGTATTAAAAAATGACAGTATCTACAGACATGGAAGAAAGGAATCCACTCTTAGAGCAATTCAAAGAAACTAGAAACAGAACGCTGGAATTAGTAAAAACTTTAGAAAAAGATGACTTTGTTGTACAGTCGGAATTTTTCACTAGTCCGCCAAAGTGGCACATAGGACATGTGAGTTGGATTTACGAAGCAATTATGAGTAAAATAGATAAAAATTATGAATTTCATTCCAAAGAATTTTCAGAATACCTAAACTCATACTATCAACAATTTGGAGTTCCACATGATAAAGACAAGAGAGGAATCATCTCAAGGCCTACAACCGAACAAATTTTTCATTATTTTAATATAATTAGTCAAAGAGTAAATCACTTTATCGAATCAAAGTTGCTCAGTAAAGATGAAATTAAATTAATTATCATGGGATTTCATCATGAATGCCAACATCAGGAATTGTTAGTGTACGATCTGCAGCATTTATTGGCAGAACAGTACAGACCAGTTAGAAAAAATGAAAAACCACGCTCATCAAATTTTGATCAAAAATCAATAAAAATCAAAGGTGGTATATTCTCAATGGGGTATAACGGGGCAGACTATTGCTATGACATTGAATTACCGGAACACAAAGTGTATCTTGAGAACTATAAGATAGATGCATTTCCAGTCACTAATGAACAATATCTAGAATTCATAGAAGATGGCGGGTATGACACTTACAAGTATTGGCTTTCAGACGGATGGGAAAAGGTGAAAAAGAATGAATGGATGTCACCGATGTATTGGGAAAAGACAGACGGTCAGTGGAAAATAAGGGATTTTCTAGGAATTAGAAAATTAAATCCAAAAGAACCAGTATGCCATGTTAGCTATTATGAAGCAGATGCATATTGCAAATGGGCAGGAAAAAGGATTCCGACAGAAGCTGAATGGGAAAAAGCTGCATGCTGGAATGAAGAAAAACAGCAAAAAACAATATTTCCGTGGGGAAATGAGCAGCCAACAGAACAAAATTCTAATTTATTAGAATCATATCACTGGGGATGCACAGAAATTGGATCATACCCTAATGGTAGAAGTCCATCAGGATGCCATCAAATGATAGGAGACGTATGGGAATGGACAGCATCAGAATTTACAGGGTATCCTGGATTTAAGACAGGATTTGAAGAATACAACGACAAGTGGTTTACGAATCAAAAAGTATTACGTGGTGGATCTTTTGGAACACCGAAAATGTCAATTCGTGGAAGTTATAGGAATTTTTTCAGATTGGACGAAAGATGGCTATTCTCAGGATTTAGATGTGCAGAGAGTGTTTAGAATTCAGTTATTTTTTGAGACCAAAGTCAATGCAAAATGATCATTTTTATCTAACCAGGTATTTTCAATTTTAAATCCTGTTTGATGCATTAATTCCTGTATTTGAGATAATTTGTATTTATGAGAATGTTCAGTGTGAATTAATTCATTTTTCTTTAAGGTTAACGAGATATTTGCTTTTGAGATAATGACAGACTGATCTACCAAGGATTTCAAGTACATTTCAATTCTTTGATCATTTTCATTGTATATTGCATAGTGGATAAAATTATTCAAATTAAAATCAGCATCTAATTCATCATTGATTCTAGATAAGACATTAAGATTAAACTGTGCAGTTATGCCTTGAGAATCATTATATGCATTTTCTAAAATTATTTTGTTTTTCACTAAATCCAAACCAATTAAGAAAAGATCATCGTCTTTCATAGTAGAATTAATTTTATTCAAAAATTCTTTTCCTTCATCAGTGGTAAAGTTTCCAAAACTAGAGCCCAGGAAAATAATTAGGTTTTTTTTGTCATCATAGTTTTTTAGAAATTCGAGTCCACCCTCATAGGTATCAATTATTCCAGTGATATGTAAATTTGGGTAATCTCGTTGAAGTAATGCCGAACTCTCAGTCAAAATTTCAGATATGTCAATTGGAAAATATTCAATTTTTTCTTGAATTTGATTCAATATGTTTAAAATCAGTCTTGTTTTCACAGAAGAACCACTACCAAGCTCAACTAATCTAAATTGAGCATCAAGATATCGAGGTAATTCATCGTGTAGTTTTTCAAGAATACTGATTTCAGTCCTTGTAGGGTAATATTCTGATAAATTACAGATTTTTTCAAATAATTCAGAGCCTTTTTTATCATAGAAAAATTTAGGACTAATAAATTTAAAAGTACGATTTAAGCTAAAAGATAGTTCGTCTGCAAAACTCTTTTTAATTTTAGTAAAATGGGGTTGAAAATATTCTAGTTTAGAATCGATCCGATATTTCTTATAATTTAGATTTTTTTGAACGGTTTTACTCAAGTATTAAAATAGGCTTTATTTGACATAAATGCTTTATCCCAAATCAATAGGCGCAAATTATATTTCTTGATATACTTCTTTATTAAATTCCATATATTGGATGAAATTTTAAGAATAGAACATTTGAGTAAATTTTTTATTAAAAAAGGAATTTTCAGCTCAAAAACTAGCACAGTAAAAGCAGTAGATGACGTTTCATTCTCACTCAAAAAAGGAGAAGTCTTTGTATTAGCAGGTGAATCAGGATCAGGCAAGTCAACAATAGCAAATTTAATTCTCAAATCTATTCGTGCAGATTCAGGTAGGATATTATTTGAAAATCAGGAGATTAAAAACGATAAAAAAAGTTTAGAAAAAATTAGAATGAATTGCCAAATGATACATCAAGATCCATATGATTCAGTAAATCCAAGAATGAATATAGGCGATATTGTTTCAGAGCCACTTGAAATTCACAAAATTGGAAATAAAGAAGATAGGAGAAATAGAGTCATAGAAGTACTACACGAGGTAAAACTTGAACCTGCAGAAGAGATTTTAAAAAAATACCCACATATGCTGTCAGGAGGACAAAGACAGAGAGTAGTACTTGCAAGGGCATTAGCATTAAGACCAAAAATAATTCTTGCAGATGAACCAGTTTCCATGCTTGATGTATCCATAAGAGCCGAGATGCTTGAATTAATGCAAGAGTTACAAAAAAAATATCAGATTTCTTTCATATACATCACTCATGATTTAGCAACTGCGAGATACTTTGGCCAAAAAATAGGAATTTTATATCGTGGAAAAATTGCAGAGAGTGGATTAATTGATGACGTATTACTAAAACCAAAACATCCCTATACACAAGCTCTTATTGATGCAATTTCAGAACCAGACTCCAAAAATCTCAATAGAGAAAAAAGAATTAGAATCAATGAACCTCAAGACATAGATATGGATAATGGATGTCTATTCAGAGATAGATGTCCGTATGTTATTGAAAAATGTAAAATAACTCCGAATTTAGAAGATAGAGGAAATGGTCACCTTGTTGCTTGTTATGCTAATCTTGACTAGGTAGTTTTAACAGAAGGCATTCGTTTGTCTTTGTATGTAACAACATAAGATACACCGTTTTTTGGATAAACACCATAGATGAGTTTGGCTTTTTGTACAACAGAGTCTTTTAGAGAGACCATAATGAATTGACTTTCATGAGAACGTTCCTCTAAGATTTTTGCTAGTCTTTCAGAGTTAGGAGCATCGAGATGTGCGTCCACCTCATCAAAGAGATAGAACGGAGACGGTTTTAGTTTTTGAAGTGCCAAAACAAAGACTATGGCAGCTAGTGTTTTTTCCCCGCCACTGATGGACGTTGATTCTCTTTTTGGTTTATTTGGAAATTGAATCATATAAGAAATTCCAGAATTGAAAATATCATCTTCATTTTGCAATTCAAGCCAAGCATTACCACCAGTCATTTTGCTAAAAATAAGATGAATTTCTTTGTCTACTTTATCAAACGCGTCCAAGAATGTTTGACGTTTATCTCTTTCAATATCTTCAATGAATTTTACAATAGAGTTTCGTTCTTCTTCTAGCGAATTTTTACGTGTAGACATTGAGCGATATCCATAAGATACTTCAAGATATGTTTCAGGAGCTTTTGCATTAAGAGCATTAAGAGAGTTTAATTCGGTAGTCAGTCCTTGCACTATAGATTCAACATCAAATGTTTCCATATTTTTATGAAATCCAAAAGATGAGAGAAGATTATGCAATTTGGTTTCATTTTCAAGTAAATCATGCAAATCACGATTTAGAGAATCAGATTGTCGCTCTAGAGAATTAATTTCCTTTGTGAGTTCTTTGTCTTTATCAGAAAGAATTTTTAATTTATCGTCGTATTCTTTGAGTTGTACAATGGATGAACCAGATGTAGAGATAAGATCTTGTTCTTTTTCTCTCAATTTTACAAGAATCGCAGTTTTAGATTCCTTATTTTTTTCTAATTCGTTAATTTTATTTTCTAATTCTTGACGTTGTGATATTAATGAAGACTCTTCATCATAAAGACTCTTTATTTGTGATTTTTTTCTATTTTCTTCAGTCTGCAATATAGTTAATTGTGAATCTTTGTCACGGTATTCATTCATTATTGAAGTGTATAGTTTTTCAAGGTCAGATTTCTTTGCATTTACTCTGGACAATTCATTTGCAATACGCATTTGTTCTCCACTGGCATAATTTTCTTCAACAATAGCAATTCTGCCATTAAGAGAATCAATGTGAGATTCATTAGAAGATACTTCTACAAGTAAGTTAGCATCTCGTCTACTCAATTCAGAAATTCTTGTGGTAAGTTGTTGTTTCATATTGATTACAGATGAAATTCTTGATTGTAAATTAGAGTAATTCTCATCAGTTGATGCGAGGCCTTGTTCTGAAAGAGACAATCTCTCAGCATAATTTTGAAGAGAATCTTCAAGTTTTTTAAGAGAAAATTTTTTCTTTAAAACATATTTTTTAAGTAGGCTGATGGATTCAAGCAATCCGTCAATATCTGTACTCATAGAGATAATTTTAGTTAATTTTGAAATTTTTGAATTAATATCAATTATTACTGCACCACCTTTAGCCTCGAAATACTCTCCATCCAGAGTTACTGCTTTGTGGCCTAACTTGGAGATACGATATGCTGAATCCCTAGAATCAGCAAGAACAACATTCCCAAAAAGAAATGTTTTAAGAGTAGAATGAGAAGGATTGCACCTTACGTAATCGGAAAGTACACCAATTACACCAGATTCCTTTGGTAAATCCAATGTGAATTTTGGAATTGCATCAAGAGGGATTATTTTTAATTTTGGAAGATTTTTTGAACGTGCAACTTCTGCAATCCCTAGCAGTGTTGCAAAATCAGGTACAACGATTGCTTTAATCCAATCAGAGCTTACGGCGAGTACTGAACGCTCGTATTGTTTGTCCCATGAAATCATTTCATAAACCAATCCTTCAATGCCGAGCTTGTCAGCATCTTCTTTTAGTTTAGCAACAGTGTAATCTTCATGCATTATTCCCTTTACAGTCTTGATTTTTGTTTCATATTGAGATGCAGCTTTACTTGATTTTTCCAAAATTAGATCAAGCTCTTCCAAATCATTTAGTGTTTTAGATTTTTTTGAATTGAGTTTAGAAATTCTAGATTTCAATTCAATGATAGATGCATTGTGATTATTTATCATTGATTCCAGTCTTAATTTCAAAGTAGACAACTCTATAATGTCTTGTTCCAAATTAGATAATTTATTAGAATTAGATTTAATTTTAATTTGAGATTCATCCATTTCATTTTCCACTTTTGATAATTTTAATTTAGCTTCATTAAGTTGATCAGAGAGTAACTTTATTTTATTATCAATTTCAGATTTTCTAGATGCTGCTACCGATTGTTCAGTTAAAATGATATTTCTTTCAGAATCAAGTATCTCCAAATCATCGTTAATTTTTTTCTTTTTTATATTGGTATCATCAATTGATTTTCCAATTTGTAAAATATCTGATTCGATTTCACTTCTAGTTAAATCAGTTGCTTCAAGTTCATTTTTAATTTCAGGAATTCTAAAATCAATTTGATGTATTCTTTTAGAAGATGCAACAATTGTACTATTGTCTATCTCATATTGTTCCATTGCAAGACTTAGTTCAGAATCAATAGCAGCCTTCGCTTGGCTATAATCATGGGCAGCAGTCATCAATTTTGATTTTTCACTTTCAAGTGCGTTGATTTCATTTCTAATCAGGATTCGTTCATCATTAAATTTTTTGATTTCAGAAGAGATTTTGTCAAATGTTTCTTCCTTTGAAGATTTCTGACTGATGATTGCCTTTAATTTGTTAGATGTGGCAATTGCTTTGTATCGATTTAGCTCTCGTTCAAGAACATCATGGCGAAGTTTTTGATTTCTCTCCTCCTCAAGCTCGTCAATCCTTTTTTTAATTTCACCCATCTTTGCAAGAGCAATCTCCAATCTCCTATCAGCATCATCTAGTTGTTTGAGTGCCTCAGTTTTTTTCTCATCAAAGTAAGACAAACCAATTAAATCCTCAATGGTATTTCGTTTTTCTTCCGAAGTAAATTCAGATATTCTGGTAACAGTTCCTTGCTGTACTGCATTTAGTTGACCCAATCCAGCGTTGGCAACGTCAAGAAGATCTAAAATTTGACTTCGGTTTGTGGGTTTTTTATTTAGATAGTAAGTATTCTCACCCTTATCATCCATTTCTCGTGTAATTTCCACCACATCAGAGTCAATTGGAATCTTTCTATCAAAATTATCAAAATGAACACTAGACCGGGCCATTTTAGGTCCATGTCTATTGCCTTCTATATCATGTATTAGAGAGCGGAGTTTATCAACTCTCATCATTTTTGGTTTATTTTCACCTAGTGCAAAGATTATTGCGTCAAGTATGTTACTCTTTCCAGAACCGTTAGGACCAGAGATAGAAACTAGACCAGGTTCAAACAGAACCGTGGTATTCTTAAATCCAAATGACTTGAAGCCAAATATCTCTACTTTTTTAATATGAACCAATGTTAATAAATTCGTCAACGATAGGATAATCGATAGTTAACAAGTTTAGTTGACATAATTGATTAATTTTTCTTGTTTTACTATCATTTTTTTCGTAATGGTGATTTTCATGGAATTAAAATTGAGTCAGTTACAAAACATAATATTTTATATAATTTGAGCCTAAGTAATGAATTTTCAAATGAGAAATATAATAAATACAAAATAAGAATGTGGTATTTTTGACATATTGGAATTATTCACCTTCAACAAACTTTTCACAATCAACTTTTGCTTGAACATCAGACATTTGTTTAATAGGATGTTTCATCAGATATGCGCTAGCAGGTATGATCGGACCACCAATACCTCTATCAAGAGCAATCTTTGCTAGCCTAATAGCATCAACAACTATACCTGCTGAGTTTGCCTTATCATCAACTTCTAAACGAACTTCCATATTGTAAGGAATGTTTGCCCACTGCCTGCCTTCAATTCGCATAAACATGAGTTTGGTGTTACCTAGAAATGGAATAAAGTCAGATGGACCAACATATATCTGATCATCGGCTAATCGTTCAGCAAGCTGACTTTGTACACTTTCAGTTTTAGAAATACGTTTAGAAGCCAACCTATCTTGTTCTTTCATATTTAGAAAATCAGTATTTCCTCCAACATTGATTTGATAAGTTTTTTCAATTTTAGTTCCACGATCACTGCATAATTTAGCTAGTGTTCTGTGTACAATAGTAGCACCCACTTGACCTTTAATATCGTCTCCAATCACAGGGATATTCTTTTCTGAAAACTTTTTGGCCCATACTTCATCAGATGCAATAAAAGAAGGAATACAATTTACAAAAGCAGTGTGCGTATCTAAGCAAATTTGGGCCCAAAAAGCAGTAACCATATCAGAGCCAACGGGCAGATATGAGACAATTATCTCCACACCGTGATCTTTCATGATTTGTTTAATTTCATCGGCTAGTTGTTTGTCAGTTTTTGTACTTTGTATTGGTTTTATTCTGTTTTCCACCCATAATCCTACCCCATCAAGCGCAGGACTTTCATAGACTTTGGCATTGCTTTTTGGCATAGAATCTTTTGGGATCCAGTTAACCATGTTTGGAAATTCATAAATTGCGTCATTGAGGAGTTTGCCCACCTTATTTTCACCTACGTCAAAACCACACACAAAATCAATATCATGAATTCCATATCCAGCTAACTTATCATGAATTATACCAGTAACTTCTTGAGCGGGGTTTTGTCGATAGTACTCTATTCCCTGAATTAGACCAGCAAAACAATTACCTATACCTACCAGGCCTACTTTGATTTTTGCAGCCATTTAAAAATTAGTAAGATTAGGTCGGTTTAAAGTTTTCTTAAAAAATGATTGTGAGTTACTGTTTGCACCAAGGCAGAATATCATACTTGTCAACAAGAAATCACAGCAGGATAGAGATTGGGGCATTCGGTAAAAGACATTGAAATAAATTCAAATACATTGATAGAAAAAGATTTTGAAGTGGTTTCACAATCAGAAGAATTTGAATCAGTAAATCGTGCAAACAGTCTGGATATTTTAACAACAATGATTTCAGACGAGAAATGTCTTAGGTTCATTTCAGTTGTAGAAGATGTTCTATCTAAATGATTACGTGGAATCATCAAAGACATGATTAAAAATATTGGTTTGATGTTGCGATTACAACATGTTGGACTTTGGGTAATGATATCGCAAGACATTTTTTAAATTACAAAGAAAGATCATTTACAATGGACGATAGAGAGGTAATAGATCAGCACACCATAGATTGGGAAATATCTAGTCCCAATGGAAATTCATAGTTCCCTGATTGAAAAAAATGCAATTATTCTTAGAGTAAGCGTGCAAAAATGGTTTAAGAGAAATATCCACTTTAGAAATTTACAAAGGGATTGGAAAATATTTGTAGGTGAAAATTTATTTTATATTGGACTTGCAAAAATGAAATCAATTTAGTAAAACCTGGAATTATGGACGATGAGGTAGGAAGTCAGACAGGATTATTTATTCAGAAACATCATGATTTTAAATTAAATTTAATAGCGAATGCAGATTTATTATCAGTATTAGTTTTCAAAGCTGAAAAATCCAGAGCGTTGATGATAGGAGGAGGAATTCAAAACACCACACTTTATGGGGGAATCAATACAGAGAGAATTAGATTATACATTTTACATCACGGCAGATCAGGAATTTGATGGAAGTTTAAGTGGGGCATTAGTAATGGAAGTAGTCTTATTGGGAAGAGTCACACTGCAAGCCAGGCAAGCAGCACTTTATGCAGAAGTGACAACAATTTTACCATTCATTTATGCAGCACTGCTATTGAAACTAAGGAAATAATCAACAGATAAAAACTATTATTCAATAGAATTCAAAGCAATTCATTGTATTCTAGAATAAGAATTAGAGAATTAAGACCAATTAGTTTAGAAGGAGGTTATCTCATAGATGGATTCCCTTCAGTTGGCTTTAGCAGTGCAATTGCAACAGAGTCAATGATACAAACATCACAATTTAGTTTAGCAGGAATAGTCGATTCAGATAGTTTTCCTCCGATTAGTTTGATCAAAGAAGGAAAACCCAATTTTCCAACGCGAATTTTTGTAAATGATGATCTCAAAGTTTCAGTTTTTTTATCATATCTTACTCTTCACGAATCATTGCATAGGATTACTGCAAAGACAATGCTCAAATGGGCAAAAAAACAGAAGATAGAACTAATCATAAGTAGTGTTGCAGTAAAGGATCAAGATGGAATTGAGGGAATGGTTGCAGTGGGAAATACAGATTCTGCAAGAGCAAAATTAAAAAAAACAGGGTTAAAAGGTATTGAACAAGGAACAATTCCAGGAATTCCCGGAGTTTTATTAAATGAGGGAAGTATAACAGGCCAAGATGTAATTGTGATTCTTTTTCAGTCATCCGGTACGGGTCCTGATTTCAGATCAGGTGCAGAATTATGCATGGCCATGTCACAATTAATTCCAGGCACATCTTGCGATATACCGTTACTGCAAAGAGAAGCAGAAAAAGCAGAGCAATCAATGAAAAAAACTGAAGAGGAATCACGACTCCTACAAGATTCAATGTATAGGTAATAAAACTACTATCGTTTCCAGATAATTGTGACCTAATTTTGATTTTTATTTTAAATCAAAAATTGATTTTAGATCCACAAAAAAAGGTTTAGAATCAGTTTCACATCAACACATTCAATTAGAATCAAAATTTACCTAGTGATTCAACGGAAACTATTTGTTGTTATTGCAGAAAGAATCTAAGACATGAGGTTAATTTTTATGATTTTTGCAATTCTTGCAATATCAATTACAGTTAATCAATCTTTTGGACTTGATTATGAATTTGCATATGATGAGTATAAACCAGATGGGAGTTTGAGACAATACAATGATCTGAAACAATTGAATTTTACTGTGTTAAATGTTGAAAAATTTTTCATGCCCAAATGGATTAATGAGCCAGGAGATTATTCAGATATTCTAAAAGTGAAATTCAATGTAACCAATAAAGGACTAGAAAATTTTTCAATATATAAAAACATGTTTCAGATAGATGTTATTGAAAATCATCATGAATTTAAGAAAGCAATACAAACTACTCGGAACAATATGCTAGATAATTATTATCCTCAGTATATTGAAGATTTCAAACTTAGATTCCAAGACATTTCATTACCCTCAGAATTATCTGAGTGTGTCTTACTCAATCATAGTTTAAGAATTAATCAAACCAAAACTCTGTCTGTTTGCTTTGATGTTAGACAAAAATGGTCTAACAAACCAATGGATTTGGATGGACCTAGACAATATTATCTTGTTATGATGGATAACAAATTTGCATCGTCATGTCCCAACTGTAAATCTATTTTACTTAATGATTATTATCAAAATCCAATAATTAAAACAAACATTCCACCAAGAATCCAAATTACTCTTGGAATATCCGTGGATAAAATTTCCTGCAGAGACGGATTTGACTTGATTTTCAAAAATCTAGAAAAGCCAGCATGTGTAACGCACTCTACAGGGAAAATTCTCGAGAATCGTGGATGGATTCGAACTAAATAATACATTACATGTAGAAAAGAAAAATATCGTTCAAAGAATGGATTCGGGTATCATTTAGTCAATTTAATATGTTGATGACGTTATTCTTTTGAATCTTCATGCCGAGAAAAATGAGAGCAATAGACTTTAGTCAACTTTCATGTCAATAAAAATAGAAAATTAATGAATCAAATAATTGAATTTGGAGTAACGGTTATTCTTATTTCAGCATCAGGAGTAATATCTCCAGGTCCACTATTCGCTGCAAATTTATCATATGGCTTTCATGGCGGGATAAAATCTGGAATAAAAATGGCAATAGGCCATACAATTGTTGAATTACCTTTGATAATACTATTAGGGATTGGAGTATTTTCATTGAAAGTCTTTCCCGAATTCAAAACAGCCTTAACAATCATTGGAGCAATCATACTTTTCGTATTTGCAGCAATTCAAATTAAAACAACATTGCAAATAAAAGAGTTAAGAAGTTCAAATATAAAACATGGTGCAATTCTTACAGGAATTACACTCAGCGTGTTAAATCCATTTTTCATCATTTGGTGGTTAAGCATCGGATTCAAATTAATCTCAGATGCGATAATAATTTGGGCATTTGCAGGAATATTAGTTGTGTTCTTATTTCACATATGGATGGATTTTGTATGGTTAGGTTTAGTTGCGTTTCTTTCTTCTAAAAGTTTAAAAATTCTTTCAAATAGAAACTATAAAATTTTAATGATAGGGTTAAGTTTTGTATTAATATATTTTGGATTGTCATTTGTGTTCAGTGTAATTTAACCACAATCTAAAATTTCAATCTGAGGTTGACAATTATCATTAAACAGATTGATTTTTTCAACTACATCATCACAAAAATCTGGTTCAAGTAATTTTTCGTATATTTTTAAATCATTCATGATTGCCATGTGTTGTGCAACACAAGAATTCTCAATAAACGCAAAAATTACACCAATACAAAAAACACTCACACAAATTAAAATCAAACTTTTGATCGTTTTAGTTCTTTGTAATGTCAATTTCTATCGTAGACACATTACGCAGTTTACCATCTTGGGATGTAAGAGAATCAGATGAGATTCGGACGTCAGCTACAACATACCCAACAGTATTCATTCGTTTAACAATCATTTGAGACACATCTACGGCCTGCGTAATTCGTTTGCCTCTTGCCTTGATTGTAACAATTTGTCTTGTCGAAAGTTGCGTCAATGTAGCAGAAACATATGTCATTATAGGTTTAGTTCCAACAAAAATCACATCACGTTCTTCAGGATCATGTATCGTTGTATCCGATGATTCTTTGTGAGTTTCAGGTGAAGGTAATTGTGGTTCTGATTCAGGTGAGGGTAATTGTGGTTCTGATTCAGGTGAAGGTAATTGTGGTTCTGATTCAGGTGAAGGTAATTGTGGTTCTGATTCAGGTGAAGGTAATTGTGGTTCGGAAGTCACATGAGAATTATGAAATTCTGATAAAATATCTTCTGCATCTTTTCCTTTTTTAATGTCACTCAATTTATTATTCCTTTAACAAGAAAAGCTTCTTTGGCTTTTATTTAATTTTTGAGGTTTGCCTGTTGAATGTAGTCTTCCAAGATTTTTTCAACTTCCTCATTATTTTTACTGTTCTTTAGGTGATTTACTAGATCTTCTTCTTCAATTTCATAACAATTTAGAAAATCTTGTGAGTCCTTGAACAACAAAAGAACCTTACCCTTAAACTCATAATGATAGATCTTTTCTTTTACCATCAATTCAGGCTTTATGTTAATGCCATTATCATCGGCAGATATAGGATAATCCACAGAAACTATTGAAGAGAGTCAATATTTAGATGAATACGTAATATAGTAATAACCAGATGAGGGATTCAAGATATTGGAAGATAGAGTAATTTTCCACATAGATTTTGATTATTTCTTTGCTCAATGTGAAGAAATACGTGCTCCGGAATTGAAAACAAAACCAGTGTGTGTTTGTGTTTTTTCAAATAGAGGTGTAGACAGTGGAGCAATTGCAACAGCAAATTATCTGGCCAGAAAATTTGGAGTGAAGTCTGGAATACCAATTAGTTTTGCAAAAAAAAGACTAACAGAAATAAAAAATTCTGTTTTTCTCCCGGTAGATTTTGATTATTATTTAGAGATGTCTGAGAAAGCCATGAAAATTATAAAAAAAAATGCGGATGTTTTTGAATATGTAGGGAAAGATGAAGCATACTTAGATGTTACAGATAGAGTAAATGGAGATTTTAACAGGGCGAGTCATTTAGCGCAACAAATTAAAAATTCCATAAGGGACGAATTAAAACTTAGTTGTTCCATCGGAGTAGCGCCAAATAAATTAATTGCAAAAATTGCATCAGATTTTAAAAAACCTGATGGCTTAACAACAGTATCACGTGAAAGTGTAGAAAAATTTTTAGAACAATTAAAAATTAGAGCAATACCTGGAATTGGAAAAAAAACAGAAGAACGTTTAGTGCAAATGAATTTTGAAACAATCAAAGATCTTAAAAAATTAGATGTGTTTACATTGAATAAAGAATTTGGAAGAAAAAATGGAACTTACATGTATAATGCAGTACGAGGAATTGATAACGAACCTGTAAAAGAAAGAGAATCCAGTATCCAATACAGTAAAATCGTCACTTTAAAAAAAGATTCAAAAGACTATGAGTTCCTAGCAGTAAATCTTGCGGAATTATGCAAAGAATTACACATGGTTCTTCAGAAAAATAACAGAATGTTCAAATCAGTGGGAATTCAATTCATCCAATCAGATTTAACAAACAAAACAAAATCAAGAACATTAAAAAACCACACATCAAGTCTTGAAGAGTTACAAAAAAATGCAAAACAGATACTAAGGGATGCGCTGGAAGATCAAAAAAATCCGATTAGAAGATTAGGTGTGAAAGTTTCAGAACTTTCAGAAATTCACGGGCAGAGTGACATTACTAGATATTTTTAGTACCAGGTTTCTCTTCAGACTCTAGTTTTTTAAGTCTCTTTGATTCTATTAGTATCACTACCAGGAGAAATACAAACAACCAAGGTAAAAACATTATTTCACCTGCAACAGAATGAAATTCTTCCCATTGCTTGGCATCGGTAGTTACCTTAAGAGCATACCAAGACAATGCGAATATCCTGATCATATTAACAATAATCGTACCTACAATTCCCAATGCAAAGTAAATTGATTTCCTTTTTCTTGGAATATTCATTTTTAGAAGAAATGCACCCATAACCAAAGAATAAATGATTATGCTGTGCACACCCGCAGATGGCCAAAAAACCTGAAGCACCATTGATCCAAAATCACCTTTTAGAAACATTATGTTGTCACGTGCGGTTGCAGTTCCAAGATGTAACACATTGATTAACCAAACATTTGTTTGCACCAAATAAGGTACAACATATTGTAAGGGACCAAGTGTATCATATGGGAAAAAGGCATCTAATGAAAGGATAATTGCGCTTCCTCCAAGAAAAATTGGACCTGCAGGTGCAATTCTTATCCAGCGTTTACCAAAATATATGCTAAGTGCAACAATTGTAAAAATCCCCAAAATAATAAAATCCCACATCCACGTCCAAGAATAAACCAGTTGTACGTTGTATTGTTTAGCAGATGCAATCAGATAATCCCTCAAACCATATTCCAAACTAATCAGATAAATAATTACAATTAATGCCAGAGGAATAACAGCTAACAACTTTTTTTTAGAAATAAGAATTTTTAATCCAAATAATTCAGCGACAATGAATACTAGGGCAAAAAGAAACCCACCTCTTCCTTGATTCCAACTTAAACTAAAGCTGTCTGGGAATACGGCAAGGGCAAAAATAATTGGACTGGCAATAATTGCAATTCCAATCATTAAATTTCTATTTTGCATTATGTATAAACTAAAGAGGGTCAATAAATAGTTCAAGAATCAATTAACAAACCAAAGAAAATTTCTCAGGACAACAAAGGTGTTCGTAATACGGATCAGATAGTTTACCTTGTACTAAAAACACGACTATTGCATATTCGCCATATTTTGAAATGACTTTGCTGCATTTTGTACATCTGATGGTATTCATGAGTAGTTTTGAATGTAAAACTACATCAGAAGATAGATGTTATAATCCGAAATAACTATTGTTCAGCAATTCTAGAGATTGAGGATTGTAACATATCAGTGATTAGAAAAAATCAGCCATTGTTTTCTGACGAATTAATTTCATAATATTTCCTTTTTTAAGCCATTCAGTTTTGCTAATACTCGTTTTTTTAGAGGCCAGAGTAAGGGCATCATCAAAATTTTCAGCAATTATAGGTGTCTGTCTCATCGCTGAGCGAATTCCTTCTCTAACCTGCCAGACACCCACAGGTATTGCATATTCAGGTCGGATTTCTCGTAGAATTATCGCACCTGCCTGAATCTTATTTTTTTTAAGATATTCAGTTACTCCCAATTTAGCAGCAAAATACGCCCCAGCTATTGCAGGCGGATGTTGTATCCCACGCGCATCTTCAAAATCAGAACCAAAGCCCAAAATACCGTTAGAATACCATGCTTCAATCATCACATAGATCCATCTATGAGGAAATAAAACCACAGAGAATAAATTTCCAAGATGTGCGTACAAGAAGAGTTCACATGAATCAATCAAAGTATAATTCAGGATTTCATCAACAAGAGATTTTGATATTATGTCATCAGTAGCAGTAATACTCCATTTTGTTGGAACGAGTTTTCTTTTTTGTCCTAGCATGCCAATACTAAAACATTTTTGAATTTTTGAAACTTCTATGCCAGAATTATATAGATTCAGAACAGCATCTTGTGCTTTTAGATCTTTATCGTAGAAAATTTTTTCAATTGATTTTTTTGCAGAAGTACCATAAAACTTTGCAGATTTGATTTCTCCGATTGGTCCAAATGGAGCACTTTCTCCATCAAGTGAAACACTTGCTGAAGTAGTTTTAGTAAATTGCAAATCAGAATCAGTTGATTTTGAGGACATCGTAATTTCTTGTAAATTTTCTATGTATCGTCCATGGATTTGATTGATTTGAATTTTTTGAACACCACGAACAAGATTTAACCTAAAATTAACAATTTCTTCAAGAGATCTACCAGCCCATTTTTCCGGATTGTCAAGTAAACTTGTGTCACCATGAATTGGAGGTACCAAAGGTCCAACGAATACTTTAGGATAATTGTATGAGCCTACAAACACAGAGGTGGGGCTTGAACCACTAATAGAATCAGAGGAAAATAGGTGGCCATATTTTGATAAATTTTCATGCCATCTTGCTAAAATTGATCGTCGAACATCTTGAGAATCAAATGACAATGAAATTCGTGCCTAAAATCTTCCTATTAACTTGTCTAATTTGAGAAATTGACAATGAGTTAACGTATGATGTTTAAAGAACAAAATCAAACATCACCCATGTCAATTAAGAGAATAGTCTCTTTTTTACCCAGTGCCACAGAGTTATTGTATGAACTAGGAGTACAAGACATGCTTTATGGAGTTACACATGAATGTAAATATCCAGAAGATGTAAAAACAAAATCATGCATGATCAATTCTGTAATTAATTCAGAAGAATTATCTTGTAAAGAAATAGATTTCAAAACTTGCCAATTAATAAAAGAGGGAATGGATGTTTTTGTTTTAAACACACAGAATCTTTTAAAAGCAGATCCAGATCTTATTATTTCTCAGGAAACATGTGATGTATGTGCAGCAAATACAAATCACGTTAACAAAGCAATTCAGATTTTACAGAAAAAACCCATGATTTATTCAATGAATCCACACAATCTACAAGAAATTTTAGAGTCAGTAAGTGAAGTTGGAAAAATTCTGGAAAAAGAAAATGAGGCAAGCATCATCATAGAGACACTTAAAAATCGGATAAAAAATGTGAAGAAACAAGTCACAGTGACAAATCTAAAAGTTCTTGCAATAGAATGGATAGAGCCATTTTTTACAGCAGGTCATTGGATACCAGAAATAATAGAAAATGCGGGAGGAAAAAATCTAATCAGCAGTCCAGGAGAATATTCTAGGCAACTAAATATTCAAGAGATCATATCTTCAGATCCAGACATAATCATCCTAATGCCATGTGGTTTTGATATAGAGCGTATATTATTGGAATACAAAATATTGCGAGACGACAAAGCATGGTGTACGTTGAGAGCAGTAAGAGACAAAAATATTTTTGCCGTTGATGCAAATTCTTATTTTAGCAAACCAAGCATTAGAACCATCACAGGATTAGAGATAATTGCAAAAATGATTAACCCAGAACAATTCTTGAGCCTAAATGTTCCTGAGAATTCATTTTTACAGATAAAATAGTATCTCTATTCTTTAGTATCATCTAACTCATCATATTCAGTATTTCTTCTACCTGGTCTAATTGGAACGTACATGATTGACATTAATTTTAATTATTTCACTACAAAATACCCTCAATAGTCGTAAAAATTTGTCCTTTAGGTGTATGTTTAATACAAATTTTTGTTATCAGGGGTTCCTTAGATTTAACCCTCCAAATAGGCATGATTCTACGACGGTAGCACCGATGACTCACGCATAAAATCTTAAACTAAATCAAGGAATCATCATCAAAATTTTAAAAAATCGAACTGTCTAGGTTGTAGATAAAGACCGGCCTATGTCTTGAACACAGAAAGGAAGTAAACACAATACTATGCAAAGAAAGATGAAGCAAACAGGTAAAGTTAAAACATGATTCATTAAAATTCCATGCTTTTGTAATATTAGCAATTGTTCTGTGGCACATCTAATCCGTTAAACTAGTGACGGACATTACATTCAACTTGAAGTGATTTTATTGTGGTATAGAAAGTAAATATCAACAATGTGATTGCACCTATTCGTATAGGAACTTCAAAAGTTGTCAGAAATGCAGAGGCCGTAGCACCAATAGTTCCAAATGTAGAAATGAAGGCAACCCCAATAGGCCCACAGCTACAAGCTCCAGCAATCGTGCCAATAAATGAGCCAAAAACACCGGTACTCATTTTTCTGGGAGATTTATTTAAAATATTAATTCGATAAACATTCATTGGAATTACTAGTGCAGATAATCCAGAGATAATAACAATAAGTGCAAATCCAAGTTCAGTTCCTGGAGAAATATAACCAATTACATAGGGATCCAAGAAGATGTACTCTGAAAGAATTAGCAAGATCATTAACATTGATGAAAAAAGTGTTGATGCTAAAACGACATACTTGTAATTTGAAAATACAAGTTTTAAAATTTCTTTCATATTAAATTACCGAATCCAATACTTGTTTGAAAACAGAGTGTGAGGAGCAAGGACAGATTACAAAGACGATGATCACGGCAGCAATGCCAAGAATGGGTATTTTAGTCATAGATCATACATTTAAAAATTATTTAAAAAGATTATTCCAGATTATATGAGGATTTTCTCTTAAGGATGTTTAGAAGTTTAGCAATAGCAGTATCTATAGGACATGTCTCAATCAACACATTTGAGGAATGCTTGAGGAGGTGTTTCTCAAATGTTTTTCGAGAATCAAAGACCAAATTACATCGTGTACAGTAAACCTTCATGACATTATTTTTAGCGAGTTTTACCACATACTTTTTTGTAGTATGACTTTATAAGTATCCTGCTCAAGTTACACTCAACAAAAATTTTTAAGGTAAAAAATTTCACATGTCAAGAAACTATAAAATCAGAGATAATGTATTTTCACATGATTTTGATGTTCTACTTCATACCTAGTTACAAATCCACAGTGAGGACATGAGAACATCCCAGATGAAAATGGAGGATCTCGTTCTATAATTTTCCCTGAAATAGATTTAATGGAAATAATATCATCCATCGATATTACAGCAAAATTTCGTCCCTCACCAATGGATTCTAAAAATTCTTTGATTGCAGTTATTACCATATTTTTATCGATTATCTCATCATCATCCAATGAGGATAGCATAAACTCATGAGTTTTCAGAGTTGGAATTGCGGCAACTTGGTCTGATACATATACTATCAATTCACTTTTTATTGATGCCACATCTCTACAATCAATTGTAATCATGAGATTCTAAAGGGGAGTCATTATTTTAGCTTAACAACAAGTATTGAAAATGATTATTATGGTTTAGGATAATCATTTTTCACATGGGAGACTCGGAGACGTTTGGGGTAGAAAAAGGATATGGTGAAAAAGTAATCTTATGGTTGAATGAACAATCTAAGACTAGAGGATCTAAATTAGAGGCAAGGTTGTATGGATATGTATTATCTACAAAAAACTTTGGAGATTTTGAAATGTTTTCATGGGTGGGGAATGTACAGATCGCAAGAAAAATGATCAATAAAGCAAGTAAAAAATTCAAGGTAAAAGTGATTGAGGGAGGATACAAACCAAAAGAGAAAATAATCAGAATCAAAAAATTTGATTATGCAAAAGTTAGAAAAGATGAAAAAACAATAGGACAAATAGAGTTTGAAGCATCAAGATTTGGTAATGGTCAGTGGGAAATAAAAAATGAAGAACGTCGTTAAAAATTTAATTAGAACCAGGAGATGTACTTGATAAGAAGAATTGGGATAGTTGGGACAGGAATGCTTGGAAATGCAGTTGGTTTGCATTTATTACAATCAGGTTTTGATCTAACAGTGTACAATAGAACAAAAGAAAAAACCAATGAATTAGAAAATAAAGGAGCAAAAATAGTAAATTCTCCAAAAGAAGTAGCTGAAAATTCAGAATTAATAATTATAATTGTAAAAGATGCCGAAGCAGTTAAAGAAATTTCTT
>Ga0315276_10001081_pt1 | contig 24161 bp, 19 predicted proteins | sample YL17G05_0_MG_FD_204542 | JGI IMG/M metagenome (GOLD analysis project Ga0315276, IMG submission 204542) | Sediment microbial communities from Yellowstone Lake, YNP, Wyoming, USA - YL17G05_0 | ecosystem: Environmental > Aquatic > Freshwater > Lake > Sediment | place: USA: Wyoming | collected... | reverse complement strand
CTTTGCAGTCCTAGGTATATAATGCCGGTAGCGTTAGCGGGGGGTTGCATTTGGGCAGACCATTTTAATACTAATGCAAAATGGAGATGAAATGCCGTTCCATGACAAAAGAAGCTGAACACGCAATCGACGTCGAGAAACTGACGAAACGTTACGGGGTTCTGCTGGCAGTCAACGACATATCGTTCACCGTCAGGAAAGGCGAAGTGTTTGCTTTCCTGGGTCCCAACGGCGCCGGCAAAACCACTACCGTTGAGATAATCGAGACAATACGCACACCAACATCGGGAAAGGTGAGCCTTCTTCGGGATGGACGTCACGAAAAAGAAACGCAAAATCGTTCGCCGCATCGGCGTTCTCCCACAGGGGTTCAGCTCGTTCGACAGGATAACAGTCAGGGAGACCATCCAGTACTACTCGAGGCTTTTCTGCTGCAGGAACACCGATATCGACGGGCTGATAGAACTCGCGAACCTCAAGGACAAGAGTAAAGAGCAGTTCAAGAACCTCTCCGGCGGATTGAAGCAACGCCTCGGAATTGCAATTGCGCTCGTGAACAATCCCGAGGTCGTGTTCCTCGACGAGCCGACGACAGGGCTCGATCCCCGCGCAAGACGTGAGGTGTGGGATGTCCTGCTGGGCCTGAAGAAAAAGGGAAAGACGGTATTTCTCACCACACACTACATGGAGGAGGCGGAGTTTCTTGCAGACACTGTCGCGATAATCTCCAGGGGAAGTATAGTCGCGATGGGCTCTCCCGTGGAGCTTATCGAAAGGAACGCAAATTATCTTGCCCTCACGCTACAGTCCGTGGATGAAAAAGTTTTTGAAATCATCCAAAAGATGGGCTTCAAGCCGGCACATACCAACCACAATAACATCAAGGTACGGGTGGAGCATCCGGACGATGTCCAGAAGATACTGAACGCCATCAAGGACGCCGGGGCGTCATTCCTCAGCATGGACGTTCGCAAACCCAATCTTGAAGAGGTTTTCCTGAAGCTCACCGGTGTTGCACTCCGCGAAGACATTGCCAGGGAGGTGGCCCAATGAGTCCGCGTGTTATCGGCGCAAATCTCATCGTGAGCATCAAGAGCTTCTACCGCGAGAAAACGGCAGTGTTCTTCAGGATTGCCTTCCCTGTAATCCTGATACTCGTGTTCGGCACGATTTTCATGAACCAGGACGATATGCGTTTCGACTTTTATGTGCAGGACCTCGATGGGACTAATTCGTCGGCAGAGCTTGTAAAGACCCTCGAACTCAACGAGAAGTTCAAGATAATGAGGGTTGACCCGGCCATCGACGGGGCTGATCGCGGTGACATTGGTCGTGGTTATTGTCTTGATGGGCTGGGCTTCCCTCGCTCCGATGAAGGCCTCGTTCACAAACCTCTCGAAACAGTTGCCCGGTTACTGGGAACGTTTTCAAAAGCCTCTGATCAAAATGGAGCAACAAGCCGTACTTTCCGAGGAAAAACTTCAGGCGGAAGTTACCACGGAAATTGCCCAGACCGCGACGGCGGAGGGCAAGCCCCAACCCGCGTCACGAACCACTAAACCTGTTCCGCTCAAAGCTACGAAAGAATCGGGATCTATTCGTTCGAGTTTGAGCAACATGCTGAACGGCGTGGCCGGCAGTTCACGGCGGTGGCGTTCAATGCGGCTCAGATACTGGTTGTGTTGGTGACGGTCTTCTTCGGCGTGGCCCTTACGCTAATGAATCCCCGCCCGATCATCGGGGCAATGTTTTCCCTGGTACCCGAGCACTACCACGATCAGATGCTGACCATCGTGCAACGCATTGGAAAATTTGTGCCCCGCTGGGCTTTGGCGACGCTGCTGGGGATGGCGACGATTGGCGTGCTGGTTTTCCTGCTCATGTGGCCGATCTTCGGATTCATGGACGCGCTGGTTCTGGGGCTGATCGCGGGCGTCCTGGAAGCTGTTCCCTATCTGGGCCCGCTCCTTAGCGCAGTGCCGGCACTGCTGCTCGCCGTCGGCAAAGGAGGCATGACCCCGCTGTGGGTCGTGCTCGCCTATATTGCAGTCCAAGCCTTGGAGAACAATGTGACCACTCCCCTCATCATGGCACGCAGCATGAAATTGCATCCGGTGGCGGTCCTCTTTTCCATGCTTTTATGTGTGGCGGCCTTCGGTGTGCTGGGTGTTTTGGTCGCGGCCCCCGTGGTTGCTATTGTGGGTATCTTGCACGACGAGCTTTATCGAAAGCGTTTTCTTCCCACGGTAACGGACGCAGACCTGGATCGTCTGGCACGAAACGCCCTGCGCGAAAAGCAGTCCGTTGGCAAGTGACCCAGGCAAGCGGCGATCAAGCCTCATAATAATTCCTCCTTTTTATAATGTTGTCGGAGACCTTATGGAAAGCACTTGCGTTTTAAGATGGATGTGTTAATTAATGACAGTCAGAAAGCTAATTATTGGTATCGAGGCGCGCTTATGGAAATCTCAGTTAAACAAAAGGTTATGACCTGCATAACAGGTCTTTGGTGTGTGATTCTGGTTCTGCTGGTGTTGGGGCATAATGTCAATGCGGATGAAAAGTATTCGAATGGTGCAAACAAGCCGCCTGAAGCCAAATCGGATTCCGCTGCGTTGGATGTGAACGACCCAAACGAATTGTGGTGGAGGAGCTATGACACGGTTGTTAAGGACCCGAACGACGCAAACGAAATGTTGGAGGCCAAGTGGAATGCCATTGTTACGGTCATTCAGAACAAAGAGCTGGATCAGAAACTTAAAAAGAAGATAATCGACAAAATCATAAGCCCGGTTTTTGATTCCGAGCTGATGGCAAAGCTGGCATTGGGCAGAACACACTGGCCGAAATTGACGGCTCCTCAACAAAAGAGATTTACGGAGCTGTTCGCCGAACGGCTCAAGAGCTTTTATCTTGAGAAAACCACGCTCTACAAGGACGAAAAAGCCTTATTTAAACCCGCAATGCAAAATAAGAACACCATCCACATACCTATGGTGCTGATATCCAATGACAAGGAAGAGTCGATACTATACAAGCTTCACAAGATGGATGAAACCGGCGGCAGCAAGATGAACGAATACTGGAAAATCTATGATGTGGAAATAGAGGGTATCAGCATTCTCTTGACATACCGGTCGCAATTCGATGATATTCTTCGCCGGGGCAGCGTTAAAGATTTATTTGATCAGTTGGAGAAACCACCGGCCCAGTGAGTACAATTTGCTCAGTAGGGCCGGTATCATAATGAAATATCGTTCGCTGACACAACCTTTTTTCGACAGGGTGATTCTGAAAAATCCCCGCGCAGTAATTGTCTGCATGCTGGCAGCGGTCGTTTTTCTCGGGTTCGGAATCAAGTATTTCAGGCTGGACGCTTCTGAGGAAACTCTGGTTCTGGAGAACGACCAGGACCTCAAGTATGCCCGTCAGATACACTCCCGGTATGGGGGTAATGATTTTCTTGTTCTGACATTTAAACCGAATGAAGACCTCTTCTCGGACAGTGCGCTTAGTCAACTGGGGCGGCTTCGCGACGACCTGAAGCGTGTGAGCGACGTCGAGTCCGTTCTGACTATCCTGGATGTGCCTCTGCTGGAGAGTCCGCCGATTCCCCTCAAGGAAATTGGCTCCACGACCCACACTCTCGATTCACCGGACGCGGACAAGGCATTGGCCAGAAAGGAGCTAAAGGAAAGCCCCCTCTACAATGACCTTCTGGTCAGTCCTGACCTGAAAACCACGGCGATACTAATCACATTCCCCAGCGATCTTCACTACAAAGACCTCGTGGAACGACGAAACGCCTTGCATGAGAAGAGGGCGTCAGGTTCGTTGACGCCTGCTGAGCAGGTCGAGCTGAAGATTGTGGTCCGTCAGTTCGCTCAGTACCACGACAAGGTCCGTCAACAGCGCCACGACGACATCATAGCCATCCGTGCGATAATAGACCGGTATCGCCAGGACGGCGTCTTGTTTCTTGGCGGGATGAGCATGATAGCCGACGACATGATAAGTTTCATCAAAAGCGACCTGCGGGTTTTCGGGACCGCGGTATTCCTGCTGCTGGTGCTCACCATCGCGGTCATCTTCCGCAGAACCTACTGGGTCATCCTGCCCATATTGACCTGTTTGGTTTCCGTAACCTGCACTGTGGGATTCCTGGGCTGGTTCGGCTGGGAAGTAACGGTCATCAGTTCCAACTTCATCTCTCTTCAACTAATCATTACGTTGGCCATGACCATCCACTTGATGGTGCGGTACCGGGAGTTGGCTGCCAATCAACCTGATGCTTCCCAGCGTGAATTAATACTTGCTACAACCCACACGATGCTGCGGCCATGCGTGTATTCGGGCCTGACCACAATGATGGGGTTTGCGTCCCTGATATTCTGCAATATCCGGCCGATAATTAACTTCGGCTATATCATGGTTGTTGGTGTGGCAATTTCCATTATTGTGCCGTTCCTGCTTTTGCCGGCCGTGCTTGTGCTTGTGCCGAGAGACAGGCCCTGGTCAAAGCGCAAATCCAGGTGGTCGCTGACCCCTATGCTGGGCCGATTCACAATGGCCCATGGTACCTTGATTATCGTTGCCAGTGCGGTGTTGTTGTTCGTCAATGTTTTGGGGATACGCAAACTTCAGGTGGAGAACTGTTTTATCAACTACTTCAAATCGACCACCGAGATACACCAGGGGATGAAGGTCCTGGACCAGCAGCTCGGCGGGACCACGCCTCTCGATGTGGTCATTGACTTTGAACAGGCGGAGCTGTCAGAGGCGACCTCGTCCAATACCGAGGACGTGTTCGATAAGTTCGAGGATATCGAGACCGCCTCACAGGAAACTAAACTCAAGTACTGGTTCACACCCGAGAAGATGGCGCGTATCGCCGCTGTGCATGACTATCTTGACAACCTGCCTGAAACGGGAAAGGTGCTGTCGGTAGTGACCCTCGTAAGGATGATAGAGCGAGTCAACGACGGCAAGCCCCTGGATAACGTGGAACTGGCCTTGTTGTTCAATAAGATACCTGATAAACTCGAGCAGATGCTTGTCAGGCCATACGTGTCAGTTGAACACAACCAGGTTCGCGTCGCGGTACGTATCAAGGACTCAGCCCCCTCGTTGAACCGCAATGAGCTGCTAAAAAAGATTCGGACAGACCTGACCGACAGGCTCGGCTTCAAGCCGGAACAGGTACATCTGGCTGGTACGCTGGTCCTGTACAACAACATGCTTCAGAGCCTGTACACCTCCCAGATAGTAACTATGGGTTTTGCCACATTGTCCCTTATGGGGACATTTGTGGTATTGTTCCGGTCTCTGCGGATTGCGTTTATAGCGATATTCCCGAACCTGCTGGCCATAAGTTGCGTGCTGGGCGTCATGGGTTGGTTGCATATTCCGCTGGATATGATGACTATTACCATCGCTGCCATTGGCGTCGGCCTGGCCGATGATGACACAATCCACTACATACACCGCTTTAAGCATGAGGTCGAGACCGACGGGAGCTACCATGAGGCGCTACAGCGGTCGCACGACAGCATCGGCCATGCCATTTACTATACCACGGTGACATTAGTCGTCGGGTTTTCCATCCTCTGTCTATCAAATTTCATCCCAACAATATACTTTGGTCTGTTGACGGTGCTGGCTATCACCGCGGCCCTGTTGGCTTCGTTGACCCTGCTGCCGCAATTACTGGTCCTGATTAAGCCCTATGGCAAGGAGCCTAAGGCCAAGCATGACGAAGAGGAGAATGACCGATTAGATATTGTTTCCTGATTATGATTTGGCTTGTTGCGGGGGCAGGTTGCGCGTCTTCTGCCCGGAACACTCCTAATTTGCCGGCAGCATCACCCGTGGACGTCAATCCGGCAGCCGATGCCACCTTCGACGAATTTGAGGAGGAATTTGGTGAGAATACGGTCAAAGTAGCTGACCCGCTGGAGGGCCTTAATCGCGTTATGTTCGGCGTTAATGATGTACTCTACTTCTGGGTTATAAAACCCGTTGCCGGGGTGTGGAAGGGCGTTGTACCCGAGCCGGGGCGGGTCGGAATCAGCAATTTCTTCGATAATCTCACGACCCCAATTCGCTTAGTCAATTGTCTGCTCCAGGGGAAAGGCAAGGCCGCCGGCAAGGAATTAGACAGGTTTGTCATCAACACCACCGCAGGCGTACTCGGTTTCGGGGATCCCGCAACGGACAGATACGGCATCAAGATGTCGGACGAAGACCTGGGACAAACCCTGGCAAAATTCGGCCTGGGCGACGGCTTCTATCTCGTCCTGCCGCTGCTGGGGCCATCGACCCTGCGGGATGCCGCTGGCAGGGTGGGCGACGGGTTTCTGAATCCCGTTTATTACGTGGAACCAACCGAGGCCGCGATAAGCATAACCGCCACAAGAATCACGAACGAATACTCATTCCACATCGGGGAATATGAGTCGTTTAAGGAGGCGGCCGTAGATGTCTATGTGGCGATGCGTGAGGCCTATATTCAATACCGAAAAAAGCAAATCCAAAGTGAAGACCGGCCGATTGCCCCAAATAGCGGCAAACCATAGGCCATGCGGCCGCATGGCTACTATAAAAAAATCATCTGATGCTAAGTATTTGGGACATCTTGATTTTATAAGCAGAGTATTTTATTGAAATTGGTCGTCCTTCCTACGGTTTCGGCCGTTTCTGAGGAAAATCAGAAGGAATAAAAATGTTGACGAAGTGGGCAAATGCTTGTTATTATTGGGTTTATAAATTTACTCGCGGGCGTAATTCAGTGGTAGAATGTCGGCTTCCCAAGCCGAAAAAGCCCAAAACAGCAAGTATTTGCCCTTCCAACACTTATATCAAACCTCATTTTCAAGCGAAAAACGAATTAGACAGTGACAATACAGTGGAGCCTACAAGTGAATGACAGTAGCCAGTGACCTTTTACTGACCTTTTTTGGCGAACACTTTGGGAAATTCTATGGGTCTGTTTAAATGCGTCTTCTTCTCACAATCGCCGCACCGAGGCCAGGCAACGGGGAACTTTGAGTTTTTACCTTAACGGCCAGTTGTACGGGCACGCACTTCGGTCCCCACAGGCCAGGGCGTTCAAATGTCTCAGATTGACGGCTCGGCCTGCTTGGGATTTAATTCGCAATACCGTCACTCGACTCCAACGAGCCAGTAATCCAGCAGTTTATCCAAATCGTACAAATCAACGTTTCCATCGCAGGTGAGGTCAGCCCCATAGCACAATCCACAACCGGTCTGGGGCCATTGCGCGGCAAACAGACTAAAATCCCGCATATCAGCACTGCCTCTGCCACCCATTTCCATTCCAAAGTCGCGTCCGCCAGTAATGGTAAAGCCCTCAACTCTCCGTTTTTCGCTACACTATGAGCGGCCGTAAATAACGCACGCTATGGTGCTTGCCCTCGAACAATTTTAATGCCGGTAATTATCCGGTCTTTGACAAAAGCGATTCCACTTGTAATTCCACCAGGGCTTGTGCCAAGGCCATTTGCCAGGAGAAATTACCCTGACATTGTCAGTTCCAAAGAAATACTGGCCGGTTGTTAATTGTCCGACAACCACAAGTTCAACCTGGCCATTATTCGGGATAGCATCCATCAATTCATCTTTATCGAACGAGGCGAAAATGGTCGTGTTCCAGGCCCTGCATTTATAATCGAAGTACCTGCTAATCCATTTCCAATCCGCTTCGATTTGGCCCGGATAGAGCAAAATCGGCTCGTTTGTATCTATCTGGTCTCTGGTAATACCTTTAGGCAGGCGTATCATTGCCGTTATTTTCGGCTGAAAGCTTCGGTAGTTGAGCACCTTGGGCATAACACATAGGTTTGCTTCTACCGGCCCGATAACGGTTATATTTACCTCATTCGGCTCGGAATCGACGGAGCCGTCATTGACCACTAATTGAATTGTATGCACCCCAATCGGCAGTTCAATTTCAGGATTTACACCGTTTGCTTCGCAGAAGATGGGGCCTATCGGCCAGCTCCACTTGCAGGTAAGCGCATCGTCGTCGGCATCGTTTGAGTCTGAACCATTGAGCAGGACATTTGCCTTGCCGTTTATCAATGCGTAAACGGTTTGGTCGGGACCCGCCTCGGCAACAGGGGCAGTATTTAGCAGAGCAAGGCCATGTAACGCGCCTGCCGCAATCGCGATAAAGTCATTGCCTTGCGGTGGCGTCGCCTGACCGTGCCGGTTGTCTCCCCATCCAACGATAGAGCCGTCGGATTTCAAGGCGAGGCTGTAATCATCGCCGGCGGCAATAGCAACAAAATCGTTGCCCTCGGGCGGCGTCGCCTGACCGGCCCAATTGCCTCCCCATCCCACAATGGAACCATCGGATCTGAGTGCAAGATTATGCCAGCCGCCTGCCGCAATGGCTATAAAATCATTTCCTTCCAGCGGCGTAGCCGCAATGCCCCATCCCCATACCACGACTGAGCCGTCGGAGCTTAGAGCGAGACTATGGTTAAACCCGGCGGCAATAGCAACAAAGTCATTGCCATCCGGCGGCGCTGCCTGACCTAAAGCGTCGCTGCCCCATCCGGCTATAGAGCCGTTAGAAGTGAGGGCAAGACTATGAGATACGCCGGCAGCAACAGCAACGAAATTGTTTCCGGCGGGAGGCATTGCCCGAGCGGCACCGTTATATCCCCATCCGACAATAGAGCCATCGGACTTGAGTGCGAGGCCGTGCCTGTAACCGGCGGCGAGGGCGGTAAAGTCATTGCCCTCCGGCGGGGAAGCCTGTTCAGACCAGTTATCTCCCCAACCGATAGTGCTACCATCGGATTTTATCGCAAGGCTATAATTAAAACCTGCGGTAATTTTGGCGGCATTTGCGGAGGGTATATCCTGCAACGGCTGGTTACCCCAGCCAACGATATCGTGCCCATATGCAGGTAAAGTAAATACAACCTGTACGGCGAGACAAACAAGAACCACCGTTAAAACCGCGAAACATCTTAAACCCCTTGTTTCGTTTTTCATAATATTCGTCTCCTTTAATACCAACTTATATTTCCCACCCGCCGTGCCGTCGGTTCGTCGCGGCAGGTCGTTTGCATCATCGTAACCAAAAACCCTATAACATAGTTCTTCACGGGCTGGGCTTGGGCTTGCCAATCCCTGGATCTCGCACCCACTCGGCGTTGTTTGAGTCAAAAACCCTATAACCTATTTTTTCTAAACTATAGCTCTGCTGCGGATGGTTTGGATTCTGCAAGTCAATCCAATATTGAAGAGGCTTGGACTCTACATGGCCATCGGCAAACATCGCATTGGCTTGATTATCGTGCCTCACATGTATCCCTGTCTTCCATCCATTGGCCCCACTCCTTCCGCGATCGTATGCAACAAAAATCTGGCTGCAGTTAGAGTCTGCCTTTTGATATCTGTACGGGTCGAAAAGAATGGTATCGGTCACAAGGAAGAAGTCATCGGGATGAGTTATTACGCCTAACCGCTTTGGTGCGCGATTGTTAATCCAAATCATTTTTTCCCCGGCCGTTGGGTCCACCCAGTCTCTTAGTCCAAAGGTCCAGCCCATCTTGGAGTTTTCAAAAGGCATTATCTCCTCAAGTGCTTTCAAACTATCGGGGAAGAAATCGGGGCAGAAAAACATATTCTTATCGTGCACATAGCCCGCTGCGTACAGAATCCCGTACCAGTACTCTTCGTCCCATTCACGGTCCGGATACATATCACCGTGTGGGCACACCCAAGGCATATTATTAGTCGCGTTTTTAGGGTACACGGTCGAATAGGGCATGATGTAGCCATCGTAGTCGGCCACATAAGTCAAGAGCGCCCTTGAAAGCTGACCCAGCCTGTTTTGACACACGATGGCTTTAGCGTGAGCTCTGCCTTCTTCAGATGCAGCCAAAAAAGTGCAGGCCAAAAACAATAAAAGAACAAGCACCACAAAAACTTCGAGACGTGAAAAACCGTTTAACTTTTTCTTTGCATCAGCGAATAGGATTGCTTTTAAAGGAACATTTTTCGTTTTCATTTTTTTTCTCCATAAAAAGAGTTATTTTCCGACTCTTATTTTCTGCGTTTCCTTCTCAAAATCACCGCACCAAGGCCGAGCAGCAGGAGCGTGGCGGGTTCGGGAACTTGGGAGACATAGATATCCCTGTTATAGCCGAGGTATGCCGTTTGGCCGTCCGCACTGAAACAGCCAAGCCCATAATTATCCGGCCAATAATTCAATAGTTGGGGAGTGTCGAAAGTGCCACTTATGCTTGGCCGTGTGCTCTCATAATTATGCCAAACGCCGCTATCATTGCGGGTAAAATACAAGGCCAAACCGTCACTGCTTAAGTAGCATGCCCTTACATCCGCGGTGTTAAGTTCGCTAACCGCTTGGATACCAGTGAACGCCGAATTGCGGTCGCTTCGGCTTGCCGTGTACAGAAATCCGGTAGTCTCGTTGGTAAACACATTGAAGACAATAGACTGCTCATTCGCCGAAAGTTTCGCGTTGGCTACATCGCCAAGATTGTTAAGCTCGGTTAGATTTTGAGGTGTGCCCCAAGGTGATGAGGCCGTTGCTCTTGTACTCTCTTTAAGACGCCAGATGGACCCTGGTTCTGTTCTATAATAATACAAGTGCAGATTGTCCGGCGATACCCAGGGACTGGCCAGATGCCCACCGCTGTAGGCCAGCTCATTAATTCTGGTTACGTTAGAAAACGAATCTGATGGCGTCGTCCGTGTCGCCTTATACAACTGAGTATAGTAATGATCCGGAGTACCGCTACGAGCAAAATACAGTGTCAATCCATCGTTGGAAAGAAATGGCCAGCCTTCAGTATATTGTGTATTCACTTCGCTTAGCAGCACAGGTGTTGTCCATGCCGAGACGGCACCAACGGTCGTTAAAAGAATGAGCGCAATAATCGACAAAGATGCATTGACAGTTTTCATTTTCTTCTCCTTCTCAAAAGAATTGTTTTGGTATAATATAATTGAGTATTCTATATCAGGCAAGAAAAGTCAAGTAAATTTTATAGATGACAAGAGAAGGGTAAGGGAGCATCGTATCCCATAGTGAGAATCAGGTGTATTATGGATAAGAGGAATTCGTTGTTTTTAAGCTAATATCAATGATTTGCACCAGCAATTGCGGAACTTGGGTCAGAGATTAAATAAGGGTAAAAAATTTTCTTTACATTGCAATAAAAAAAACATCTTGACATCTTTTAGGAATACAGGTATACTTGATTTGACTAAATATAAAATATTTAATCAAGGAGACTACAGTGAAAGTTATGGTAAAATTGTTTATCATGGTTTTTTGCGCTACAGGTTCTGATGCAAGTTTTGCATTTGCGGCGGATTTTAATACACCTGCCAAGGGCGTAAAATCCCTTTCAAGGGATGTCAATGAGCCAAATCAGACGGGCGGCCCATCGGGTGCAATCTTCAAGGAAGACTTTGAGGATCGCTTAACTGACAGAGGCTGGGCTATCAGTAACGGCGACTATGATTATGTGTGGGATGCCACTGCATATGAGGGCAAAAAAAGTGTAAAAATCAAATACGTTTCGTGGATACAAAGGACAGTCAGCACCGAGGGCTACAAGGATATCAAGGTTAAATATGCGCGCAAAGTAACCAACTTTGACGAGGGAGAAGAGCTGGTCACCGGATGGTCGCCGGACGGTACGACGTGGAACAATCTCGAGAAGGCAGCAGACCCCAACTGGGCGGTCAAGGAGTTTGCATTAGGACCGGAAGCCGATAACAACATCAGTTTACGTATCAAGTTTAAAACGAATGCGCGTGGAGAAGCGGACAAATACGCAAGCGTTGATGCTTTGGAGATAACCGGCACGGCAACGAGTGCCAAACCAGCCCCGGCACCTGCGGAATCAAATAAGCCAGAAAAATAACTTGCTGACGAATGCTGTAGGCGTACTTATTGAAAAGCCTTATAATAATTATTTATATGGAGGAGTTATCAAGATGATGTCGCAGAATCGTACTATGGTGGGAGTTATTACCGGACTTTTGCTTGTTCTCACCAGCGGCTTGTATGCCGCCGAGATGCCCCTGCCGCTTGACCCGAATTATACGATTCCGGGGATTGTAACTAACAGCAGTACAGTGTTTACGATTCCCTCAGTTGCAAAACCCGCTTATGGAGTGCCGTTTGTCGATTCGACTTTCGGAACGCGGGTGATTCGACTCGTGGGTAACCATGATCAGGCCTTAACATATGATTGGCCGCCGCCAGGCAGCGGAACATGGAGTGACGATGCCCGTCAGCACTATCAGAAAGACCAGCCTTGGAATGCAGATGGCACGTTGATTGCGCTCGAGAATAAAGGTCATACGCCGAGTATGATATATTTAGACGGAGACACCTACAAACCTAGGTATGCAGGTATAACAAGCCAATATGATGATCGTTGGCATCCAAAACTTGCAAATATTCGAATCAATGGACACGGGAATCTGCTGGAGTGGGTCGATGCGACAACAAGCACTCAAGTGCGAACATGGACCTTGCCGATCTCGGCAAGTTACATTGGATCTGGGGAGGGCAATCCTTCATTTGACGGCCGTTTTGTCGTGATGGCCAATTCCACCCAAATGTGTGTAGTAGATATGGATCCTCAGCCGCCGTTTGACCCCTATCCTAATAAGCGCATAGGGCCGGTTTATGCAGGGGTGGCTGTCAGCGGATATAACTATGACTGGGCATCAATATCCCCGTCAGGTAAGTATGTCGTTGTTGCTTACGACTCGCCTGGTACCGACCACCTGCGACTTTTTGATGTAAATCAAGATACTTTGGCGATATCAGTTCGTCCAACGCCGTCGGGTTCGTTGAGATGCACAAAGGCCTCGCCATGTTCCAGCGAAGCAGCAGCCAATGGCTGGATTTATCACCTTGGACACGCAGATATGACGTTAAATCCATTTGATGCGAATGAAGACGTCATTATCGGGCAGCTTAGAAGTGGACAATACTGTTCACAAACTAATCTTGACGGCAGTGCGCTCGGCCAGGTCGTAATGGTGCGGCTCAGAGATAATCAAGTGCTATCATTGACCACGGGGAGCAATGAAGCAACGGCTCACCATATTTCGACCCGCAGCTACGACCGTCCGGGTTGGGCTTATGCTGGTTATTACACCGGTACCGGCAGACGTTTCGGCGGCGAAGTCATCGCGGTCAAGTTGGATGGCAGCGGGACTGTGGAAAGATATGTCCATCATCATTCTGGTGAGAGTGTTTATCGTGCCGAAGTGCATGCGGTACCATCGCCGGACGGCCGTCGCGTGATTTTTGCAAGCGATTGGACGGTAAACTGCGGCTCAGGTTGTGGAGCATCTTCCAATCCACAAGCCTATGTAGTGGAAACAACGCCGGAGGCGGATTTGACGCATGGCGGGCTTGTTGATTTTGAGGACCTTGAGTGGTTTGCCCTGGAGTGGCTGGGCAGCGGATGCGTCACTCCTGATTGGTGCGGAGGTGCCGACTTTAACCAAGGCGGCACAGTTGATTTTGCCGACTTTGCCAAGTTTGCAAACGAGTGGCTTGCAGACAGCATCTAAAAATTTTATGGGTAAGGTTACGAACAAAGTTATAAGTTGCGATTTTTGCAGCTACACGCTTTGCGGGCATCCCGATAAAATTAGGATGTCCGCATAATTCCAAGGAGGAAAAGATATGTTTTACAGATGTATTGTTGTCTCAGCATTTTGCCTGGGGTGTAGTTTGGCCGTCGCGGGTACGAAGACTGCAGCGACAGGTCTTATTACCGACGCAAATCTGATTTTTGAACAGCCGGAAGTTCCTAAGCCGGAGTATCTGAGGCCGATGATCGATCCTGTGTTCGGGACAAAGATCACTCGCATCGGGGGGGATGCCAATTCACCCATTATCTTTGAGCAATCATCTGATAAGGAGACCTGGGGTAAGGATGCGCGACACAGGTATTCGAAAGAACAGATGTGGAACTCGGATGGTACACTATTGATCATTGAAAATTGCAAGAAGAAATCGGAAAAGCAGCTTTTATTAGACGGCAGAACGTACAAAGTCAAATATCAAATATGTGCCGATTACGATCACGACGACGACAGATGGCATCCAAGTCCGAAATATCCGCATATACGCATCAACGCAAAAGGCAAAGTGCTGGAGTGGTTCGACGTGGTCGAATGCAGGCAGGTGCGGAAATGGGATCTGCCTGTTTTCGTCGAAGGTATTGGAATGGGGGAGGGCAATACGTCACTGGACGGACGGTTTGTTGTCCTTTCGGACAGAAAGGCACGACAGATGTTTGTGGTAGATATGGACCCCCAGCCGCCGTTTGCGCCTTATCCCAATAAGCGTATCGGCCCGGTATTTGATGCCTCAAAGTGCGCTCTTGCTTGCGGCTGCATAGTGGACTGGGTTTCCGTGTCGCCGTCGGGCAAATATGCGGTGATAAGTTACAACGGTGGCAGAAAAAAGATGGAAGGGGATTATCCGCGAGTCTTTGATATAGACCCCAATACGCTGGAAATCAGGCCGCATCCGATGCCGACTATGTCAACGGAATGTAAGCTAAATGGTGTGCCAGATTCAATGCCGAAAGACCCGAATATGGGATATATCTATGATCTCGGTCATGCAGATATGACCTTGAACCCGTTTGACAATAATGAGGATGTGATAATAGGTCAGGCGCATGACTGGTGCCCGCGGGTAGTGAAAGGTGAGAGAGTTGGCAGCGTTGTTATGGTTCGGCTGCGGGACAATAAAATAACCTCCCTGACCAAAGGAGATGATGAGGCGTATGCACACCATATCTCGACTCGAAATTATGATCGGCCTGGCTGGGTCTATGTAAGCTATTGGCACGGCAGCGGACTAAGATTTGGCAATGAAGTAATAGCAGTAAAGATGGATGGCAGCGGAGCGGTAGAACGATTTGCTCATACGCATTCCAATCCCGACAAGCCGTACTGTTATCGATGTGAGGTTCATGTATCGCCGTCGCGCGATGGCAAGCGAATACTTTTTGCGAGCAGTTGGAGCATAAATTGCGATTCTGGCTGCGGGTCGCAGTCCAACCCGCAAAGTTACGTGATTGAAAGCAATATCGACGGAAGTAATGCAGGCGGCCTTGCTGATTGCAGCATTTTTGCAGAGCAATGGCTGGTGGGGGACGTATTATGAGCGAAAATGAATTGACAAAAGAATTTAAATTAGCGGTTGAATTTACATCTGAGTTTATCAAGGAATTCGGCGCTGAGCGTAGTTATGCAGTTATTGAACGCGTACTAAAGGAGAAATTGACAACAGAGGCCAAACTATCAGTAGCTAAACTTGGAGGCAATTCTATTAAGCACATTACGAAATACTGCGAAGGTCTTGCGCAAGGCGATTGTGAAATTAAGGTGATAGAGAGCACAGACTCGTATGTTGCAATTATAGTACGGCGATGCAAAGTGTATGAAGCCTTTAGCGAGCTGGGTTTTCCCGAAATCGGGCGTCTCTATTGCAAAGCGGATTATGCCTTTACGGAAGCTTTCAATCCAGAGATGAAACTTCTGCGAACTAAAATGATCTCAAACGGTGATGAATTCTGCAACCATATCTGGGCCGACAGTATAGTAGATTCGGGTCAGTTAAAACATCTCGATGCGGGACACAGATGATAATCGGTTAAATCTATGACTTTGCCTTTTTGTGCCCAGGAGATGCTAAGTTCGGATGGAAGCACGGTTTTTTCGTAGCACTGGGACAAAATATCGGTCAAACTTTCGACGCATTTTACGTTTCCTTCTGAAACGGATTGCGTGCTGACCATCGATGCGGGAAATTCGATAATTCTGTCAGGCGAATCCTGAGCGCCGTTTATACATAGCGTTTGGGACATTGCGGCAGCGGCACCGCAGACAATCTGTCTATCAGCTCTTGCGGCTTCCACGACATCATAGAGCTTCTTGAAGGGCTGCGAATCTGGAGCGCCATAGTTTTTAATTCGGCCGTCATTGAAATGCGCTATGACAGGGGGATTGTTCTCGCCATAGCCATTGGTTTCATAGCGGATTACAGCATTTTCAAATTCATAGCAGATTATCGGTCCTCTGTACTGCGGGATAGCGTGAGAAGTATAAAAAAGAATCTCGACGCCGCTGTCTGTATAACACCGTATTGCGGCGGTATCAAAATTTTCTATGTCATTTGCGCGATAAAGTTCGGCAGTAACGCTTGCCGGCTGTGCGCTGCTGTCAATTTTGCTGCCAAGCACGTAAAACATATTATGCAGATAATGTGCAGCCGCATTGTTTATAGGGCTATCCAGAATCCAACTGCCGTCATCGGTGCGACAACGACCTGCCCAGTTATTTCGTTTGTAGTATCGGTCATCCCGAGGCCAGAGAACCAATGATTTAAGCCGTTGCGGCCTGCCGAAAAGCCCAGACATTATGTCCCGTTTCAAATCCTGTATCGTGTCTGTAAAAGACCACTGATATCCAACCGCCACAAATTTTTTGCAGTCCGCGGCCGCTGTTGTGATTGCCTGGGCATCCTGTATTGTTGCCGACACGGGCTTTTCACACAGAACGTTGCTTCCTTTTGAAAGTGCAAAACAGCTTTGTGGGCAATGAAGGTTGATTGGTGTGGCAAGGATCATCAAATCAGCAGAAGCCTTGCGGTAGAATTCTTCAAGCGAAGCATAAAGCGGCACGCTGGCGGCCTGCAAGTCAGGCAGCAATGCACATCCGTCAGGATTAGGCTCGATTGCGCCGACGAACCGAACCTGTCCTTCCTTTGCGAGCTTCAGGAGGTGCGGAATATAATTCCTGCCATAGCCGCATATACCTGCCAACGCTACACATATTTTTTCTGTCGCCATAAATCAATTAAAAAAGGTTTTCATCTCAAAATGAAAACCTTTTTATTTTATAAAAAATCTTCTTTAGAGCAAAAGTTTTATCATCCAGGTCCCTTCTTGGTCTTGCCAGTTGCATCATCTCGCTCCCACTCTTGCATTTGCTGGTCAAAAACCCTATAACCTATTTTTTCTAAACTATAGCTCTGCTGCGGATGGCTTGGACCCTGCAAGTCAATCCAATATTGAAGAGCCATGAAATCCACATGGCCGTCCGCGAAAACAGTAGCGGCTTTGCCGCCGTGTCGCAGGTGCGCACCACTTATCCAGCCGTTTGCCCCATCTCTTCCGCGGTCATACGTAACAAAAATCTGACCATATGGAGTGCCCGCACCTTTTATTATGGTATCAGTGATCAGGAAGAACTCAGAGGGCCGCTTTATTTTGTCCAGCTTTTTCGGCGCGCGATTGTTAATCCAAATCATGTTTTCCCCGGCCGTTGGGTCCACCCAGTCTCTTAGTCCAAAGGTCCAGCCCATCTTGGAGTTTTCAAGATCCTCACCTGTCTTCTTTTTATGCATTTTATTATTTGGCGGGTTGCCGCTGGGGCAGAAGAATATATCTCTGCTATCAATACCCTTGTTTGTATACAGCATCGCATACCAGTACTCTTCGTCAGCGTCACAGTCCGGATACATAGCACCGTCGTCTGGGGACACCCAAGGCATATTATCAGTCGCGTTTTTAGGGAACTCGGTCGAATAGGGCATTATAAAACCATCAAATCTCTCTACGTAGATCATTAACGCTAAAGCTAATTGTCTTTGTCTGCCCCCGCACACAATTTTTTTGCCGGCCTCTCTGGCCTTGTTCAACGCCGGCATCAGGACTGCCATCAACAGCGCGATGATAGCGATAACAACCAGAAGTTCTACCAGAGTAAAACCGTTTTTGATTTCACTGATTTTGTTTTGACTGACAATCTTCATAAGCCGAGCATCCTTAAAACCATAAATGTCCTTACATTTCAAATGTGCAAACGGTCTTAATTCTGAGCAATCCTAATAACAAAATACATCCTGCACCAAATAAAGTCAAGTCTTTTTTGTAAAAGAATAAATTAATTTTTCTTTCAGGTCGAGCAAAGTATTGATGCCGGCGTCAAAAGTGTTTTTGTTCGAAAAAATGTTATAAATCCTTGTAAATAAGAGATTTATGCGAATTTTTGGCTTGACAGCTCATCTTTGGGTATATAATGTAACACATTATAGGTTAAGGAGTTATAAAAAGTTACGCATTAAAATTGTTTGTAAATCGACAACAAATGCGTCTTTTCGACTCGTTTGACAGCACCCTGACCGAAAAAACTTGCAAACGTCTGATAAAAAGCTGGCAGGATTTTTTGGCTTTTTTTGTATTATGACAAAAAAACGGCTTGACTTTAAATTCCTGAAGTGCTAAATTATGGTATATATGTGCCAGGCGTTCTGTGCAGAAAAACGGAAATTTATATATTTTCAGAAGGAGGAGTCAAATGAAAAGAGCAAGCACTCTATTATTGGCGATTTGTACTGTCGCCTTATCGCCAATGGCGTTTGGTGGGACGTTCGAGACAAGCGTGATCCAGATCGACACGCCTCCCACAGCGGTGGAGTGCATCGTATTAAATTATACAAATTGGACTACTTGGGATGTCCCCGGGGGTGAAACATCTCGCGAAATCTCATGGGAACCATCATATGCTTCGGAAGGTGATGTCAACTGCGTTTGGCGGCATGAATTGATGCAGACCTTTGAAGCGCCGGATGACGCCAATATGGGCGCGGCTGCCTTTATGCTGAGAAAAATCTATCTGCTTCCTGGTGGAGCGCCTGACCCCAACGGCTCTCCCGTAGATACCGCCCACGGACGAGAATTTATTATCTCTCTGTATGCGATGAAGGATTGGCGCGCTCCTGTGCCGCAAGACAGGAACCTATTGATGCAATGGAAGGCAACTTTGCCTGCCGGTATAGATAGCAACACAAAAGACGAGGCGGGCCTGGCTGATCCTAATTCAGGTCATGCAGGCGACTGGCTGAAATTCACGTTCAACCCGGGTTTTAATTTGGAAAAAGGCAGACAATATGGCATTCGTCTTGCCTTTGCGTCGCCTTATCCTACCGTTGAGCCTAATCTGCACGAAATACAGATAAGCTGCTCTGTAGATTCGGGTGATTTGGAGTACTACGACTACATGCATACAAGCGGAACTTATGCCCGTGGCAGCGATGCTTTATATAATCCGCAAAAGCGCGTAGATAAATGGCCTTACTGGAACTCGGACGGTCGTGACTTAGATTTTGCGATTTTCCCGGCCGCTAATGGTACGTCGGTAGCGATGAGCAAGCGAGATGGCGATGCATACTGGGACGGCAAGGTACAATTTGCCGATTTTGCGGCCGTGGCGGCTAACTGGGGAGCAAATACAAGGACAACCCTGTCAAGTATTGCTAATATTATCGACGATTATGATGCTCCGGCAACGGTATTTAAGGATACTATAGTCCTTAATGACCAGCCGGCAGCGTTTCCTGACCCGTGTCTGACGCCGCGTATCGAGTGGAGATGGGACCCGAATGCTGCACCCCTTAGAAATGGGGTACCCGTTTGCAAGTATCAGCAGATTGGCCAAAGTTTCCGTGCACCGAGCACCACAACTATGGGAGCGATAGCGATTCAGCTTGCTTCGGGCGAACCGAACAGCGACCCTTGCTCGACAGATACAAAGAGCGTTACCGAAAATACATCGGGCTATTTCACAATCAAGGTGTACAGTGTTGCAAGCGCAAGCACACCGCCGCAGAGCGGCACTGTGCTTGCGACTTTAAGCGGCAACTTCCCCCAGCGATATGATTTCGTACCGCTTGGAGATTACGATTGGGCGGAGTCTGGTTATACCACTAAACCGCTGCAAAAAGACCTGTACGGTAATTTCTATCTCTATAGAGCTGCTAATATGGGTGACTGGATTACGTTCATTCTGCCCAGCACCGTATCTCTGACGGCGGGTAACTACTACGCATTCACCCTGGTATGGGATAGCAATGCTGGTTACGGAACCTTTAAAGATGATATGAAGTTGAGGAGATTCTACGTTGACACTAGCGCCGCAGGCGGGACAGATGTCTATGCGGACGGCAAAGCGTTCTATACGGATTCAAATACGCCGACCACTACATGGATGACAGGAACGTTAGACCTTGATTTTGCCATCTTAGGCCCGCAGTACATCTGCGACAGCGGTATCAACCCCAATGCTATGGGTTTCCAGGGTCTGGAAGGCGACCTGAACGGTGATTGCAAGGTAGATTTGTATGATCTCGAGGTTTTAGCGGACAACTGGCTCCTTAGTAACGTGATTACAATTTAGCCAGTTCCGACTAATTAAAAGAGTTTTCCATCATAAGAAAGGTGGGTGGAAACCTCTTTGATTTTATGTTTGATAAAACAGGCGATTTTTGAATTCGTTATTTTGCAACGGTCGGGCCTGTTTTATGCAGCCCTTCGTGAAGTAGTTTTTGTATCGAAACATGGGTTTTTGCAAAAGAAGCCGGGTTTTTAGGCTAAAGAGAAGGTGGCTCATGGATAGCAGGAAAAAACGGACATCCATTGTCTTGTCAAGTACTGTTTTTCGGTCTTTCGCTCTTTATGTTTATCAATCGATAACATGTTAATGACACTATTTATAAATACTTGATAATTCTTTTATCAAAACAGAAAATAGTTCTTGACATGGTGATTTGAAACTTATATAGTATGTAATGAAGAGTGCCGGCAATGTGTCGGCAAGACATATAAACCATATTAGCGTTTTTTGTTTAGGAGATGAGAATGATGAAAAAGTTAGTTTGTATTTTGGTTCTGTTGTTGGCTGCAGGTGCCAACGCCGGTACGATTATCGGCGTGAGCACCGGGACGGCCACACCCAATACGATGGGTGGTTACCTCTTCGACGGTCCGAAGCTTGGTAACGAAACTCGTAATGTCCTGTGGACTCCTGAGCCCGAAAGCAACTGGGACGGCGGGCACAGAGATGTCGGTCAGACCTTTATTCTTGGTACTGCCCAGGCCCTGAAGGGATTCGCTTTCAGGATGGACCCGAGAGGCGGCGAGTATGCGGCTTACATGCCCAGCGCCGGCCGCGAGATGATGGTCTCGCTGTATCAAATGGGCGCAAGCAACTATGATATGAGCCAAGGTACACTGCTTACTTCGTGGACAGGTACGGTTACGAACACTATGGTGAACGGCTCCGCGGCGGAATCGTGGGCCACGTTCAATTTTGGTGAGCTCTATGCACTCAGTGCCGGCTTATCTTACGGCATAAAGCTCGGCATGACATCCAAGTCTGGTTCAGACAAATGGGGTGGGTTTATCGGCTATGGCCTCTTCGACCCAGAAGGTTTTTCTGCGGAATGGGGCGTTTATACAGGCGGCGCTGCGCAGACCTACTACAAGACATGGCGGGATGGTCGTTTTGCTTTGATTACTCCTGAGCCGGCAACCCTTGCCCTGCTGGGTATTGGCGGTCTGTTGCTCCGTCGTCGAAGTAAATAAGTATTTGTGCAGTGAGGATCGTTCTCGAGACCTTAGGGGTGTAGGCAGTTTAGAGAACAGAAAATGATGTTTCGGACGGGGTTTTCATCGATGATGAAAACCCCGTTTGTTTAGGAAGAAACGATTGGTTTATAAAAAGGGATTTTATATGTTTCACCGCGAAAGGTATTGCTCGTACAGAAACAGGCCTATCTCCTCTAACTGTTATGCAAGTTACAAAATTCATCAAAGGACCAAATCATAATGGCCATTGTTTCGGGGCATTCATTTTAAATAGCATATAAATTTAGAAAGGTACTCTTATGAAATCCTGTCAATGGTTTTGCTCGATTGTTGCCTTGCTGATTCTTTGCGGCTGCGGCAACGCTGTTACATTGGTTGAAAACCATCAGCCAAAGGCAATTATTGTGGTGCCTGAAGGGACGCTACCAGCGATAGGCCCTATTGAGGCGACCGACACGGATGAGAATCTCAGGAAAGGGGCAAGAACCGCCGAGCAGATTAAACAGGGTTTGGATAACGCTTATCAGTGGTATTCGGCCACCGTGAACTCGGTTGGCGTCGGCGCAAAAGAATTGCAGTCATATATTGAAAAGGCGACCGGCGCAAAACTTGAGATAAAGAATGAAAATCAGCTTACAAAATCGGATTCATCATTAAACAAGATCTTTGTCGGGCCATGCAGGGAAGCCGTATCGTTTATTGACATTTCAAAGATGCAGCCTGAAGGTTTTGTGATTAAAACCAGGGGAAACGACGTTTTTATTGTCGGCGGCGACAAGACCAAAACCGGTTTTGCGGACGGCACGCTTAACGGCTGTTACGGATTCTTGAAAGGGTATGTTGGCGTGCGGTGGATAATGCCGGGTGAAATCGGCGAGGTTGTCCCAAAGACGGCATCGCTGAAGGTTGAAAATGCCGATGTGAAGTATGAGCCGCAATTATGGGAGAGGCGTATTCGCGATTGCCACGCTCATGTTGAGTACGGACGTGTTGCGGCGACCTTGAAGGAATGGGGTTCTTCGATGGACGAATGGGAGAAGTTCTTCGATCATAATATTACGAACGCCTGGTTCCGCCGTCATGGGTTGGGTGCAAGGGCTGAAATCAGGGCTATGCACTCAAATATGGGTTACTGGGATAAATACCGCGAAAAGTATCCTGAGATTTTCGCGATGCAAAGGGACGACACGCGAATCAACACAAACGTTCGTGAGATGCTTTGCATTTCTAATCCTAAGACGTGGGAGATAGTAGCGCAGGAAAAATTTGATGAATTCAAAAAAAATCCGGCACGGGCCTGTGCTTCGATTCTTCCCAATGACGACGGCGACAACCAATTCTGCTGCTGTGAAAAATGCGCAGCGTGGGATCCGCCCGGCTCGCCGAAAATCTATGACGAAAACGGCAAGCTCACGATACCTTTAACCGACAGATATTTCCGTTACTTTAACGAAGTTTCAAAATTAGTCGCCAAGCAGATGCCTGGCAAATATCTGGGCGTGTATGCCTATTCGCCGTACAAGGAGCCGCCGGTTACATTCAATAAGGTTGAAGATAATCTTTTTGTAGGCTATGTCGGTTTTGACACGTACCTTAATGACAAGGAACTCGAATACAACAAAGACATGTGGCTACGGTGGAGTAAACTTGCAAAGAAACTGTATTTAAGGCCGAATCTGTTCTGGTACGGCATGGGGCTTCCTATGAATTATACACACAAGTTTGCAGATAACATTCGCTTCATGGCCGACAATGGAATGCTGGCGGCGGATTTTGACGGCCTTATAGGCAACTGGGGCAGCGAGGGCCTGGATTATTATGTAGCAGCAGAGATGCTATGGAATCCGCATGCTGATGTCAACGCAATAATTGACGACTATTGCAAGGCCGCCTACGGCAAAGGCTCCGACGAAATGAAAGCTTACTACGACAGACTTGAAAAATTAACAAATACAATTGCCGCCGACCGCAAGTACCGAGACAAATACGACTCTTATATTCTTGTTGGCTATTATAACGACGATGTGCTGAATGAACTGCAATCGCATGTTGATAGGGCTTTGACCTTGATTGGCGATTTGGATAAAGGCGATGTCGAAAGAGTGAAGCTGATCGCAACCACACTTGATTATACTAAAAAATTGAAGCGGTTGATTTTAGCGGCTTATGATGTGCGACTGGGTCGAGGCAATGAAACGGAATTTAAAAAGTTGAAGGCCGAAACAGACAAGTATTTCGCTACGCTTGTGGAAAGCTGGTCGGTCGCGATGCCACACAATTATACATATATTCGGGACACGTTGAGTCTGGCGCCGCTTAAAAATTAATAGAGCTCAAAAATCTATACAAAGCAATAGCAACAGCATGTATCTATTAATTGTTTATGTATCGTAATGTTGCCAAATTCACCGGAATTAAGACGAAATATGGCTTTGAGGTTTAATTTTAAGGTTGATTATACAGTCCATTTCATAACCTCAAAAAACCGCGTTTTCAGCGTCTTAAATGGGCTATTCAGTAGGTTATGAAATGGCTTCTGGTAATCATTGTCAAATTGCCGGAGAGTAGAGAAATTATTTGAAAGGGGGTAGACGGTTTAATCCTCCTGACCTATAATTCCGGTAAAATCCGCAAATGATAAAACGAAAATACAACCAGCTATGAAGGCAGAATGCGATT
>Ga0315276_10001077_pt1 | contig 24169 bp, 15 predicted proteins | sample YL17G05_0_MG_FD_204542 | JGI IMG/M metagenome (GOLD analysis project Ga0315276, IMG submission 204542) | Sediment microbial communities from Yellowstone Lake, YNP, Wyoming, USA - YL17G05_0 | ecosystem: Environmental > Aquatic > Freshwater > Lake > Sediment | place: USA: Wyoming | collected... | reverse complement strand
CTGCTCGACCGGGCGACCTACGAACCCGGCGTGCGCAAGGGCTGGGAAGCCATGGTGCGCGCCATGCATCCCGACGGGATGCTCGGGTGGGTCCAGCAGATCGGCGCCGAGCCCGGGTCGGCGATGTTCGACTCGACCGAGGTGTACGGCGTCGGCGCCCTGCTGCTGGCCGGCAGCGAAGCCCAGAAACTCGCGAAGTAGGAAGAGGGGCCAGGCCCCTTGGTCAGCTGACCGAAAACCGGGACAGATAAATGGGGACAGGTACAATTTCTCACTTCAGTCTCAAGATCGCGATCAGGGCGGCGGTCCTGGCGGCGCTCGTCGCTGCGCCGGCCGCCGCCGCCTCCGCCGACCGCGTCGTCCTCAACTTCAACCCCGACTGGCGGTTCGTCAAAGCGGATCCCGCCGGCGCATCGGCCGTCGCGTTCGACGACCGATCGTGGGCCGCGGTGTCGGCGCCGCACACGTTCAACGACGTCGACACGTTCGACAACTGGTCGACGCCCGGGCATCGCGGCGAGCAGATCCAGTGGAGCGGCCGCACGTGGTACCGGAAGACGTTCCGCCTGCCGGAGACGTACCGCGGCAAGCGCGTGTTCATCGAGTTCGAAGGCGTGCGTCAGATCGCCGAGGTGTATCTCAACGGCACCCGGCTCGGCGTCAGCAAGACCGGCTTCACCCCGTTCGGGTTCGACCTGACGCCGCATCTGAAGTACGGTGCGGAGTCGAACGTTCTCGCGGTGATGTGCGACAACCGCTTCATGAAGGACCCGCTCGATGAAGCGGCCGCGGCCGCGCTGGGAGCCGCGACCGCGACGCAAGGGGGGCGATCGGCGCCTAATCCCAATCTCGCGCAGTTGTCGGCAAAGGTGAACGAATCGATCCCCGAGTCGATCGACGATCTGCAGGCGGACCAGATCCCCTGGAACAATCCGCACTGGCACCCGGCGCACGGCGGCATCTACCGCAACGTGCGGCTGCACATCGTCGATCCGCTGCACATCACCCTGCCGCTCTACAGCTTCCTACAGACGGCCGGGCCCTACGTGTATGCGACCGGCGTCAGTGGCGATGAGGCCACCGTCCACGTCGAGGTGCCGATCGAGAACGGGCGGACGGCGGCCGCGAGCCTCGTCGTGCGCGCCGAGGTGCGTGACGCATCCGGGGCCATTGTCCTCACGGCCGAACAGCCGGTGTCGGTCGCGGCCGGCGCGCGGGCATCGGCGACACTGACGGGGCGTCTGGCGAAGCCGAAGTTCTGGGAGCCGGACTATCCCCACGTCTATCGCGTCACGTGCTCGCTGGCGGTCAACGGCGCGCGCGCCGACTCGGCAGAGGTGCCGCTGGGCGTCCGCGTGGCGCAGTGGGACGCGGCGAAGGGGCTGACGCTGAACGGCCAACCGCTCAAGCTCCACGGCTGGGGACAGAAGCCGACGAATGAGTGGCCGGGGCTGGGCGCGGCGTTGCCCGACTGGCTGCACGACTTCACGCTGCGCCTGATGAAGGACGCCGGCGGCAACTTCGTGCGCTGGGGACACACGGCGGCCGGCCCGGCGCAGATCGCCGCGACCGATCGACTCGGCCTTGTCGTCGATCAGCCCGGCGTCGACGGCGAGTCGGACACGCGCGCCGCGGCGTGGGCGCTGCGCGTGTCGGCGTTTCGCGACGTCGTCATCTACTACCGCAACAATCCGTCGATCCTGATCTGGGAGGGCGGCAACCAGAAGGTGTCACGCGAGCATGCCCGCGAGCTGCGCGGGATCATGGACCGGTTCGACCCTCACGGCGGACGCGTGTACGCGCACCGCCGCGCCGATCAGATCACCGCTGAGGTGATGGACGTGGGCATCGGCACAGAGGGCGGCCGCGAGATTGCGTCGCTGGCGGTGGTCGAGGGCGAGTACAACCGCGAGGAGTCCCCGCGGCGCGTGTGGGACGACGTGTCGCCGCCGAAGTTCGGCTATGCCGAGGCGAAGGGGCAGACGTACCAGCTCACGTCGGAGCAGTTCGCGGTCAACCAGGTGGCGCAGTACGTGAAGAAACTCGGCGCGGCCGAGCACAGCGGCGGCGGCAACTGGATCTTCTCGGACTCCACCAGCGGCGGGCGCGTGGCGGTTGAGGTGGCGCGGGCGAGCGGGGAAGTGGACGGCGTGCGGCTACCGAAAGAGGCGTACTTCGCGGTGGCGGCGATGTTCCGGGCCGATCCTCGCGTCCACATCATCGGGCACTGGACCTACCCGGCCGGCACGAAGAAGGCCGTCTACGTCGTGTCAAACGCCGACGAGGTGGAGCTCTTCGTCAATGGCTCGCCGATCGGCCGCGCGAAGCCGGCCGACCGTTACCTGTTCACGTTTGCCGACGTCGTGTGGCAGCCCGGGGAAATCAAGGCGGTGGCATGGTCCGGCGGCAAGGCCGTGGCGACGCAGACGAAGCGCACCGCCGGTGCGCCGGTGGCGTTGAAGCTGACGGCGATCACGGCGCCGGGCGGATGGCGCGCCGACGGAGCCGATGTCGCGCTCTTCGACGTCGAGGCCGTGGACGCGCGCGGCGAGCGTTGTCCGACCTTCGAGGCTCGCGCGGACTTCATCGTCGAGGGGCCCGGTGTGTGGCGGGGCGGGTACAACAGCGGCAAGATCGACTCGATCAACAACACGTTCCTGGACCTCGAGGCTGGCGTGGCGCGGGTGTCGGTGCGGGCGACGCGTACGGCTGGCGTGGTCACCGTGCGCGCCGCGAGCGCCGGGCTGACGCCAGCGTCGGCGCGCGTGACGTCATCGGCGTTTGCGGCGGAGAACGGCGCGTCTGTGGTGATGCCGTCGGTCGCGTCCATGACCCTGCCCGCGACGGCGCCAGTCCGCACGATCGTCGCGGCGGGGGACGCGGCCGTCGGGGGGGCCGCGGGCGCGGCGACACCGGGATCGACGGCGGCGCGCGGGATGGTCGGGCGGTTCACGAAGGCGTTCAATTACTCCGGGCCCTCGTCGTACCTCGTGCATGTCGAGACGCTGGCCCGGAATGGCAAGAACGCGTATGTCGACATCGATGCGCCGTTCGTCGGGCTGCCCGTCGGCCTGGAGGGCGCGGACTGGGTCCAGGCATCGAGCCGTGAAAGCCTGTACAACGCCGTCGACCTGATGGAAGTGAGCGTGGTGGCCGGAGCGACGGTATCGATTGCACACGACGACCGGCTGGCTCGTCCGGCCTGGCTCACGAACCGGTTTCAGCCGACGGCGATAAAGGTGACCGTGGGCGGCCAGCCGATGACCGTCTTCCAGCGGCGCGTGGACCGCGACGAGAGCCTGACCCTCGGTGCAAACACCGAAACCCAGGCCGCCGCCGCCAACATGTACGTCGTCTTCATCCAGAACAAATAGGGACAGGTACAATTTCTCACTGGGATGAGAAATTGTACCTGTCCCCAATTTCGGGGGCCCGGGGCACGATGAGCAGCGGGTGGAACCGGCGGGAGGTGCTGACGACGCTGGGCAGCAGCGCAGCGGCGGCGGTGTGCGCGCCGCCGGTCTCGGCGCTCGCGTGGTGGCAGCCGTCGCCGGCCTCTGCGCTCGAGTGTCTGCAACCCGGGCCGTCGGGATTCCCGCTCAAGCCCGCCGTCACGGGATTCCCGCTCGAGTCCGCCGTTACCGGGTTCCGCGCGGCGGCGGTGGGCGCTCGCGGCTTGGTTCCAACCGGGATCATGCGTGACGCCTACCTGCACCTGATCGACGGCATCGTCCGCTTCTTTGTGAGCGCGCAGGATGCGCGCGGCGCCATCATCGATCCCTACGAACAGAAGGAGCGGCAGTACTCGACGCCGGCCTTCGCGCTGGCCGGTGCGACGCTGTGCGCGGCGAAGCCCGACCCGGCGCTGCTGGCAGCGGTCGTGAAGGCGATGCAGGCCTCGTGCGCGGACCTGGCCGATGGCAAGGCGGCCGACGGGCACGCCGACTTCTTCACGGTCCTGTTGATGCACGCGGATCGGATTCTGGCGCCGCTCGCGGGTGAGGCCGCCTCGGCCGCCTGGCGCCGCGATCTCGGGCGCATCGTTCCCGAGCAGATCTACCGGCGCCAGCCGACCGACAAGACCATCAACAACTGGAACCTCGTCGCCGTGGCTGGGGAGTGGATGCGCACCCGGGCCGGACTGGGCGTGAGCGAGTCCTGGATCGAGGCGTCACTCGAGCGTCAGATGCCGCTGTTCACCGACTGCGGCATGTATCGCGATCCGAACGATCCGATGGCGTACGACCACTTCGCGCGCCTCTGGGCGCTCGACCTGATGGACGAGGCGTATCACGGCGCGCAGGCCGCGGCGCTGGAGACCATCCTCGAGCGTGGCGCGTGGGCGTCGCTGCTGATGCAGTCCCCGTGGGGCGAACTCCCGTGCGGCGGGCGCAGCGCGCACCACCAGTGGAACGAGGCGGAACAGGCCGTCACCTACGAGTCCTTCGCCCGCCGGTTTATGGCCCGCGGCGACCGTCTCGCGGCCAGGGCCTGCAAGCGCGCCGCGCACCTCGCGACCTCGTCGATCCGCCGCTGGATCCGGCCGTCCGGCGAGCTCTGGGTCGTCAAGAACCGCATGGACCCGCGGCGGCGCCACGGCTACGAGTCCTACTCGTTCCACTCGCAGTACAACCTGCTGACCGCTGCGATGCTCGCCATCGCGTGGGCGCGCGCCGACGACACGATTGCCGAGGGGCCCTGTCCGGGCGACACCGGCGGCTTCGTCGTGACGCTGCAGCCGGCGTTCCACAAGGTCGTCGCCAATGCCGGCGGCACCTATGTCGAGATCGACACCGGCGCTGACGCGCACTACAACCCGACCGGCCTGCTGCGCGTCCATCATCGCGACGTGCCGCCCGAAACGCTGTCCGATGGCGTCAGCCCAGCGGTCTCCTACACCGTGCCGTCGAAGCCCGAGCGCTCACTGGCCCTCGGCCCAGCGTGGCGCGACCGTGCCGGCACCTGGCACGCGCTCGCCGAACATGCCGGCGCCGATCTCGACCCGGCAGCGGTCACGCCGATCTCGGTCACCGCCGCGCGCGTGGAGTTCGAGATCGTGTATCGCGGCCGCCTCCGTGGAGGGGCGACCTCCGTGGTCGAACGCGTAACGATCACGCCGGGCCGCGTCGACATCTCACACCGCGTCGAGGGCGACGTCGATGCCGTACGCCACTACTGGCCGTTCCTCGTCACAGACGGCGACACGCCCTCGACCGTCTCGACGCGAGGCGCAACGGCCAGCGTGACTCGTGGGGGCGGCACCATCGAGTTCACGGCGCTGACGCCAGGCGCGGCGGTCTCACGCCTCGGCGTGTCGTTGCCGTGCCGCAACGGGTTCATGGACGGGTTTGTCTCCGAGACCCCCGAACGAACGACGGCTTCGCAACTGACGCTGCGCCGGTCGTAAGTGCGCCGCGACCATCGGTGTCGCGCAGTCGATTGTCGCGCAGACGATTTGACAGCGACCGCCGCTCTCAGGTAGTTTCGAAACAGTCACATGACGAGCGTCTTCCGTTCCGCGCGGCACCATCATCGCCATCAGCACATCCGCCATGGATGGCTGGCAGCGTTGCGCCCATGAACTGAGGACACCGAACGACGTCCGAAATCACACGGCCCCGCTGGCAGCCACGCCAGCGGGGCCGTCGTGTTTTCAGCGGACATTTCTCTGGAGTGACGATCGTGACACTGGACTACTCGAAACTCGACGGCCTCATCCCGGCGGTCGCGCAGGACGCGACGACGCGCGAGGTGCTGATGGTCGGCTTCATGAACGCCGACGCCTTCGACGCGACGCGGCGCACCGGCTACGCGACGTTCTTCAGCCGCAGCCGCGGCGCGCTCTGGACGAAGGGCAAGACGTCCGGCAACCGACTCGCCGTCGTGCGCATGCTCGTGGACTGCGACGACGACACCGTCGTCCTGCTCGTAGAGAGGCAGGGCGACGGCAACGTGTGCCACACCGGCGAGCGCTCGTGCTTCTTCCGGGAGATCCCGCTCGACCCGGGCGCTCAGGCGGCGGGGGGTGCGGCATGAGCACGAAGCTGAAACTCGGCATTCCGAAAGGCTCGTTGCAGGACGCCACCGTCAGGCTGTTCGCGCGGGCCGGCTTCAACATCTACGTGAACACACGGTCGTACTTCCCCGCCATCGACGACCCGGAGATCGAGTGCATGCTGATCCGCGCGCAGGAGATGGCCCGCTACGTCAGCGACGGCGTCCTGGACGCGGGCCTGACCGGGCGGGACTGGGTGCTCGAGAACTCGCTGGCCACCACCGGACGGCCGCCGCTCGAGGTGGTCTCTGAACTGGTCTACGCCAAGCAGAGCTTCGGCACGGTCCGCTGGGTGCTGGCCGTTCCCGAGGAATCGCCGATTCAGTCGGCGAAGGACCTCCAGGGCGCCACCGTTGCGACCGAGCTGGTGCGCGTCACCGAGGACTACTTCCGTCGGCAGGACGTCTGCGTCAACGTCGAGTTTTCCTGGGGCGCGACCGAGGTCAAGCCGCCCGTGCTCGCCGACGCCATTGTCGAGGCAACGGAAACCGGCTCGACCCTGCGCGCCAACCGGCTGCGCATCGTCGACACGGTGATCGAGTCGACGACGCAGATCGTGGCGAATGCGACGGCGTGGAACGACGACGGGAAGCGCACGAAGCTCGAGAACCTGTCGATGCTCCTGCGCGCCGCGATCGCCGCGCAGGGACGCGTCGGCCTGATGCTCAACGTGCGGCGCTCCGACCTCGACGGCGTCCTCGCTCTCCTGCCCGCGCTGCGGCGGCCCACCATCTCGCCCCTGGCGGACGACGACTGGGTGGCGCTGAACACCATCGTCGATGAACCGACCGTGCGGGAGATCGTACCGAGGCTGAAGGCCGCCCGGGCCGAAGGCATCGTCGAGTATCCGCTCAACAAGATCGTGGAGTGAGGCCGGCGATGGAGACGATCAGAATCATCCGGGGCGGAGACGACCGGGCGCTGTCGGCGCTCACGATGCCTGTCACGGCTGGCGACGGCGCTGTCGCGCGGCGCGTGGCGGCGATTGTGAGCGACGTGCGGCGCCGGGGCGACCGCGCCATCCTCGGATACGCGCGGCAGTTTGACGGGCTCCGCGGAGCGCTGGAAGTCGGACGCACGGAGATCGAAGCCGCGGAGCGCGCGATCCCGGCCTCGGTGCGTCGCGCCCTGCGAACCGCGGCCGCACACATCCGACGGGTTGCGCGGGCGCAGGTGCCGAGAGTCTCACGCGTCCGCGTGGCGCCGGGCGTCGTCATCGAGCAGGTCGTGACGCCGCTCGGGCGCGTCGGCTGCTACGTACCGGCTGGCCGGTACCCGCTGCCGTCCTCCCTTCTGATGACGGCGATTCCCGCCCGCATCGCCGGCGTCGAGGACGTGATCGCCGTCTGTCCGAGGCCCGACGCGGTCGTGCTGGCGGCGGCGAAGATCGCGGGCGTCGACCGCGTGTTCCGGGTCGGCGGTGCGCACGCGATCGCCGCACTGGCGTACGGGACCCGGACGATTCCGCGCGTCGATCGCATCGTCGGGCCCGGTAGCACGTGGGTCGCCGAGGCGAAGGCCCTCGTATCGCGGGACTGCGCGATCGACTTCTACGCCGGCCCAAGCGAAATCGTCATCGTGTCCGACCGCGCGCCGGCCGCCTGGATTGCGGCGGACATGCTCGCCCAGGCCGAGCACGACGTCGAGGCCCGCGCGATCTTCATCACGACGCGCGCGCCGCTGGCGCGTCAGGTCCAGGCGGAACTCGCGCGGCGCGTCCCGCCAACCGGGCCGGCGCGCGAGTCGCTCGCCAGGCGCGGCGCCATCGTCATCGCGCGCAGTCGCGCCGAGGCGGTGTCGCTCGCCGACCGGCTCACGCCCGAGCACCTGGTGTGCGACGATGCGGCGACGGCGTCGCAGATCAGGGCGGGAACGGCGTTCGTCGGGGCGTGGAGCGCGCAGGCGGCCGGCGACTATGCGACAGGGTCGAATCATGTGCTGCCGACCGCCGGTGCCGCCCGCTTCCGCGGGGGGCTCTCGGCCGCAGACTTCGTGCGGGTGACGTCGCGCCAGCATATATCCGAGCGCGGGCTGCGCGGGCTCGCGCCGGCCATCATCGCGCTAGCCGAGGCGGAAGGGCTGCAGGCGCACGCCGATTCCATCCGGGAGCGCTGCCGATGAGCGACCTCTACGAACGCGCCCCCGAGCGCGGCCCGGGCCTTCGGCTGCACTTGAACGAGAACACGGCTGGCTGCCCGCCGGCGGCGCTCGAGGCGATGCGGTCCGTCACCGCCGCACAGGCATCGGCCTACCCGGACTACGGCGACACGTATCGAGCGTGCGCCGACTGGCTTGGTGCCCGGGAGGACGAACTCCTGATCACCAACGGCCTCGACGAGGGCATCTACACAGCGGCTGTGGCGTGGCTGCAGCGCGGCCCCAACGGCTCCGCAGCCGAGGCCATCGTCGTCGAGCCGGCGTACGCGCTCTTCGCCGCAAGCGCGGAGGTGGTGGGCGCGCGGGTCGTGCGCGTCGGGCCGCGGCCGGACTTCGACCTGCCTCTCGAGGAGACCCTGGCCGCCATCACGCCCGCGACGCGCGTCGTATTCCTGGCGAGCCCGGCCAACCCGTCGGGCCGGCTGGCGCCGCGCGACGCGGTGGAGGCCATCGCGAGGCGGTTGCCGCCGGGCGCGGTGCTCTTCCTCGACGAAGCGTATGTGGAGTTTGCGCACGCGAGCTTCCTCGGCGATCTGCGGTCGTATCCGAACGTCGTGCTCGGGCGTACGTTCGCGAAGGCCTTCGGCCTGGCGGCCGTGCGCGCCGGCTACGTGGTGGCTGCGGCGCCGCTCATCGCCCAGCTGCGCCGTGTCATCCTGCCGTTCAGCGTGAACGTGTTCGCGCTCGCCGCGGTGCGTGCCGCGATTCGCGACGGGGCGTACGTGCGGTGGTATGTCGATCAAGTGGCGGAGTCCCGGCGTCGCCTCTACGCGATGTGTGAGCGGCTCGGCTTCGACTGCTGGCAAAGTGAGGCCAACTTCGTGCTCGTCCGCGTGGGCCCGCGCGCGGCCGAGCTGGTCGAGGCGCTCGCGGCCCGCCGCATCTACGTGCGCGATCGCTCGTCGATGAACGGCTGTGAGGGGTGCATCCGGATTACGGCCGGCCTGGTCGAGCACGCGGATGCGTGCGTGGCCGCGATGGAGGAGCTATGCGCAAGGGCGTGATTCGCCGGCAGACGCGCGAGACGGATGTGGCCGTTCGCCTCGGGGTCGAGGGGCGGGGCCGGTACGACATCGCGACCGGTATCCGGTTCCTGGATCACATGCTCGAACTGACGGCCAGGCACGGCGCGTTCGATCTCGAGGTGCGGGCGACGGGCGATCTCGACGTGGACCAGCACCACACCGTCGAGGACACCGGGATCGCGCTCGGCGAGGCGCTGGTGAAGGCCGTCGGATCGAAGCGCGGCATCAACCGGGCTGGCTACTTCGTGATGCCGATGGACGAGACGCTGGCCGTGGCGGCCATCGATCTGTCGGGCCGGCCGTACGCGGTCGTCGATCTCGGCGTGCGCGCGCGCCTGGTCGGCGATCTCCAGGCAGAGCTCGTGACGGACTTCTTCGAGGGATTCGCGGCGGCCGCTCGCGCGAACGTGCACCTCAAGGTGCTCTACGGGCGGTCGAGCCATCACCGGGTCGAGGCGGCGTTCAAGGCCTTCGCGCGGGCGTTGCGCGTGGCGTGCAGCCGGGACCGCCAGTTGGCGCGCGTGCTGCCCAGCACGAAAGGGTTGCTGTAGATATGCGCGTGGCACTGGTGGACTACGGCGCCGGCAACCTGACCTCGGTGCGCAAGGCCCTGCAGGCGTGCGGTGCCGACGTGTGCGTGCCCGGTTCCGCCTCGGCGCTCGCCAGGGTCGATGCGGTCGTGATTCCGGGCGTCGGTCACTTCGCCGCGACCGCCGCCCTTGGCGGGGACTGGCGATCGACGGTCCGGGCCTTCATCGCGGCCGGCGGCCCGCTGCTCGGCATCTGCCTTGGCCAGCAATGGCTGTTCGACGGCAGTACCGAGGCGCCCGATGTCCCTGGCCTTGGCGTGCTTGCAGGCCGGTGCGCGCACCTGCGGGAACTCGCGCGGGAACAGCGCCCAGCCGCGCTGGATGCGGACGGCCCGCCCGCCCGTGATTTCAAGGTCCCGCACGTCGGGTGGAACGACGTCACCGCCATGCGGCCCTCGCCGCTCGTCGACGGCCTCAGCCCGGGCGACCAGGCGTATTTCACGCACGCCTTTGCGGCCCCGGTCAGCTCCGACACGATTGCCACGACCGAACACGGGGCGGTCTTCGCCAGCGCGGTCCAGCGTGGTCGCGTGTGTGGCGTGCAGTTCCATCCCGAGAAGTCGTCGGACGTCGGCCTGGTGGTCCTGGCCAACTTCCTCAGACTCGCGGCAGGGGAGTAGGCATGCTGTCGAAACGCATCATCGCGTGCCTGGATGTCCGCGACGGATCGGTGGTGAAGGGCGTGCAGTTCGAAGGGCTGGCACGCGCGGGGGACCCGGTCGCGCTGGCCGAGCGCTACAACCGCGAAGGCATCGACGAACTCGTGCTGCTCGATGTCACCGCCACGCTGGAGAGCCGGCGCGCCCTCCTCGAAACGATCCGGGCCGTCGCGTCGGAGCTCTTCATTCCCTTCGCCGTCGGCGGCGGGATCCGGGCGGAGCCTGATGCAGACGCCGTCATCACCGCCGGCGCCGACAAGATCAGCCTCAACAGCGCGGCACTGGCGACGCCAGACCTCGTGACACGGCTCGCGCGGCGCTACGGCAGTCAGGCCATCGTGGTGGCCATCGATGCCAAACGCGCCGGCGGCGGGTACGCGGTCTATGCGCGCAGCGGCACGGCCTCGTCGGGCCGCGATGCCGTCGAGTGGGCGCGTGAGGCCGAGCGCCGCGGCGCCGGCGAGATCCTGCTCACGTCGATCGACCGCGACGGCACGCGCGCGGGCTTCGACTGTGAACTCACCGCTGCCGTGTCGTCGGCGGTGCAGATTCCCGTGATTGCCTCGGGCGGCGCGGGATCGTTCGAGCACTTCGAGGAGGTGTTCACGCGCGGCCTGGCCGACGCGGCCCTGGCCGCATCGATCTTCCATTTCTCCGAACATGCCGTGGCAGACCTCAAGCGCTGGCTGGCGGGGAAGGGGATTCCGATCAGGCCCGCGGGCAGCGCCAGCGCCGCGCGCGAGGGGGACCCATGCTGATTCCATCCATCGACCTGCGGGCTGGGCGCGTCGTGCAGCTCGTGCAGGGCCGCCGCGAGGCCCTCTCGTTCGACGACGTCTTCGCGTGGGTCGAGCGCTTCACGGGGTTTCCGCGCGTGCAGCTGATCGACCTCGACGGCGCCCTCGGCACGGGCGCGAATGACGAACTGGTGCGTGCCATCTGCGCGCGGATCCCGTGCCGCGTGGGCGGCGGCATTCGCGACGTGGCGCGCGCGCGGATGTGGATCGACGCCGGCGCCGCGGAGGTCATCGTCGGCTCGTCGCTCTTCACCGGCGACGGCATCGATGAGCGGTTCGCCGCCGCGCTCTCAACGGCCATCGGCGCCGATCGGATCATCGGCGCGGTCGATAGCGCTGGCGGCTACGTCGTCGTCCGCGGCTGGCAGGAGTCGACGAGGATGACCGCCGAGGACGCCGTGCGCGCCCTCGAGCCGTACTGCGGCGGGTTTCTCTACACCCACGTCGATACGGAAGGCCTGATGGGCGGCATCGACATGGACGCGGTCCGGCGAGTGCGAAGCGCGACCGCCAGGCCGCTGAGCGCGGCGGGCGGCATCACGACCGAGGCCGACATCGCCGCGCTCGACGCGATCGGGGTGGACGCCGTGGTGGGCATGGCGATCTACACGGGGCGGCTGGCGGTCAGGCCGCCGGCTGGCGCGTGACCCCCGGCATCTCGACCGCGACCGCATGACGCCTGCCGTCGGCGCCGCGCTCCCGACGCTGACGCCGCTCGTGCCTGAGGCTCGCGATTCGGCCGCGTCACGCCGCTCCAGGGTTCGGCGCGGCGCTCCCGTGACACCGCTTGAACTTGCGGCCGCTTCCGCAGGGGCAGGCGTCGTTCCGGCCGGCCTTCGCGTACGCGGCCTTGAGCTGCGCCGCCGCCCCTTCCTCGGCCAGGATCTGCATCACCTGCGCAGGGGCCTGCCCGCTCTGCAGCAGCTCGGCCATCAGCCGCATCGGGCGGTCGACGTGCGTGAAGAACGCCTTGTAGCCGGCGCACAGGTAGTTGAGTCCAGGCTCTCCGTCGGGCGTGGTGATGAACCGGTCCTTCGGGCATTCCCCGTGGCACGCGAAGAGCACCGGGCACTCGCGGCAGTACCGCGGCAGGGTGTCGCGCTTAGCGAGCCCGAACTGGCGCTGCCGGTCGGAGCTCACCAGCTCCAGCATGTGCACCTGCTGGATGTTGCCGAGCAGGTACTTCGGCTCCACGAAGTGGTCGCACGAATACAGGTCGCCGTTGTGTTCAATTGCCAACGCGCCGCCGCACGTCTCGGCGAAGATGCAGATCGCGGCCGGCGCACCCACCCACGACGCCAGCGCCGCGTCGAACATCTGCACGTACGTCTGGCCCACGTCGCGCCGAACCCACTCGTCGAACACCCCGATCAGGAACCGGCCCCACTGCGCGGCCGTGACCGAACGCTCGGTCACCAGGCTGCCTTCGGTCAGGTACAGCGGGCGCGCGTCGCTGCCGCGCTCGCCCCAGCCCAGGTTCGCGACGGGCAGCATCTCCGGGGTCGCGCGCTCGACGATGGGGATGAACTGGATGAAGGACGTCTTCAGCTCGTCTCGGAAGAAGCGGTACACCTCCAGCGGATGATCCGCGTTGGCGGCGTGCACCGTGCAGAGAATGTTGACGTCGACGCCGTGCGCGCCAAGCGACTCCCACCCGCGCATCACCTGGTCGAAGGTGCCCTGGCCGCCTTTGTCCACGCGATACGCATCGTGCAGGCGGCGCGGGCCGTCGACGCTCAGCCCGACCAGGAACGCGTGCTCCTTGAAGAACGCGCACCATTCATCATCGAGCCTCGTGCCGTTGGTCTGAATCGAGTAGGCGACCTTCTGGCCCGGCCGCTTGTGGGTGTCGGCGTACTCTACCGAGCGCTTGAAGAAGTCGAGCCCCATCAGGGTTGGCTCGCCGCCCTGCCACGCGATGCTCACCTCGCCGTCCGGGTGCGACTCGAGCAACTGGCGCACGTAGGTCTCGAGCAGCTCGTCGGCCATCCGGAACCGGCTGCCCGGGTAGAGCATCTCCTTCGAGAGGAAGAAGCAGTACGTGCAGTCGAGGTTGCACACAGCCCCGGTGGGCTTGGCCAGCAGGTGGAACGGCCTCGGCGTCAGAGCGGGCATCGTCGGCATGGGGATCTGCATTATACCGACGCGGGGATCGCGAGCCGGAGTGTGTTAGCCTACCGCGGCCGGCGGGCGCATGAGGCGCGCCGGTCGCATGACCGGCCATCGAACGGAGTCCGAACGATGAGACGACGGGAATTCATCAAGGCCGCTGGCGTGTTCGCCGGAACCGCCGTGGCAGGCGCGCGGGTGATCGGGCGCGACGTCCCGATCGGGACGCCGTTCGCCGGTGAGCGGCCGAACATTCTGCTCGTCCTGACGGACCAGCAGTCCGCCGACGCGATGAGCTGCCGGATGGGGAAGGCGTTCATCAATACGCCGGCCATGGATAGTCTGGCGGCCAGGGGCGTCAGCTTCACCAGAGCCTACACGGCCAATCCGCTGTGCGTCCCCGCGCGGACATCGATGTTGACGGGCCAGCCGCCGCATGTCACGGGCTTCCAGACCAACGATCTCACGGTGCCCCTGGACGGCCGCTATCGCTGCGTCGGCGCGCATTTCCGCGCGGCCGGCTATGACACCGGGTATTTCGGGAAGTGGCATCTGCCGTGGTCCGCCAAGGATCCCGCCGTGCACGGGTTCGATGTCATGGGCGCCATCAAGAACAACGGCGCGGACAGCGAGATCCCCGCGCTGGCCGCGGCGTTCATCACGCGCACGCGCGAGAAGCCGTTCCTGCTGGTGACCTCGTTCGTGAACCCGCACAACATCTGCGAGTGGGCCCGGGGCGAGGAACTGAAGGACGGGGCCGTCGGCGAGCCGCCTCCTCCGGAGCGCTGTCCTCCGGTGGTCGAGAACTCCGCGCCCCCTGACGCCGAGGCCGACGGCGTGCTGCTGATGCGGCGTTCGTACCAGAACAACAGGCTGTTCCCGGTCGGGGCGTTCGATACGAACAAGTGGCGCCAGTACCGCTGGGCCTATTTCCGGATGATCGAAAAGGTTGATGCGCACCTCGCCGTCATCCTCGCGGCGTTGCGAGACTCCGGCCAGGTGGATCGGACCGTGATCGTATTCACGAGTGATCACGGCGATGCCCAGGGTGCGCACGGATGGAATCAGAAAACCATCTTCTACGACAATGTGTCGAGAGTGCCGTTCTTGATCGCCGGCCCGGGAACCGCGCGCGGGAGCGTGTCCGACCGGTTGGTCAACGCCGGCATTGATCTCGTTCCGACGCTCTGCGAACTGGCCGGCATCGAGAAGCCCGGCGGATTGCCTGGCCTGGGCCTCAAGGCCAGTGCGCTGGAGCCAACGATGGCCGACCCGCGCCGGTATGTCGTCTCCGAAAACAGGATGGTGCAGGGTGGTCCGGTCGACGGCCGCACGCCTGAACTCTCAGGGCGCATGGTCAGGAGCGCGCGCTTCAAGTACTGTGCGTATGACGCCGGGACCCAGCGCGAATCATTGTTCGACCTGCAGCGCGATCCTGGCGAGATGGTCAACCTCGCCGGCAGGGCGGAGCACAGACCGGTGCTGGTCGAGCACCGACAGTACCTGACCCAGTGGTGTCGGGAAACGAATGATCCGTTTGTCGTGCCGGGATAGCGTGCCGGGATAGCGTTGCCGGGATAGCGTTGCCGGGATAGCGTGCCGGGATCGCGTTGCCGGGATAGCGTTGCGGGCGGCGAATCAGATGTGCGACGATGCCGTCCCTGAGCGTGAGTGCCGGGACTGTTCGAGCATGATGGAGAGTACCCCATGAAACACCGTGGAGTGGTCAGCGTGGCCGGCGTGATCGCCGCCGCAATCCTCGCGTCGGCGACCGTGGTGCTTGCGGCAGACGGTCTGCCAGGCCTGCCGCCTCCGGACAAGAAGCCCAATATCGTCTTCATCCTCGCGGACGACTACGGCACCGGCGAGGTGAGCAGCTACGGGGCGGATAACTACAAGACACCGAATATCGACGCGCTCGCCCGCGGCGGCATCCGTTTCACCAACGCCTACACGGCGCCCTTGTGCGGGCCGTCCCGGGCCTTGATCATGACCGGGCGCTACGCGTTCCGCACCGGGGCGACCAACCAGGACGCCACCGGGCTGATGAAGCCCTCCGTCGAGACCATGATGCCGAAGGTGCTGAAGCCGACCGGCTACGTCTCCGCCATGATCGGCAAGTGGGGCCAGCTCCCGCTCGGGCCCGCCGACTTCGGCTTCGACGACTACCTGGCGTTCACGGGCAGCGGCATTTACTGGAACACACAGGACAAGGGCAAAACCTACGTCGTGAACGGCAAGAAGACGCCGTTGCGGGACAAGGAGTACATGCCCGACGTGATGCACCAGCGCGCGGTGGACTTCATCACGAAACACCGGGAACAGCCGTTCTACCTCTACTACTCCCTGTCGCACGTCCACGCGGAAATCCTGCCGACGCCGGAAAGCGCCCCGGACAGCAAGGACGTCTACGCCGACAACATCACCTACATGGACAAACTGGTCGGCAAGCTGGTCGCCGAGCTCGATCGGCTGAAGCTGCGCGAGAACACGCTGATCGTCTTCGTCGGAGACAACGGGACGGCCAACCCGAGGGCGAGCCGGGCCACCATCGGCGGCCGGCCCCTGGCTGGCGCCAAGGGCTCGATGCTCGAAGGCGGCGCGCTGGTGCCGATGGTCGTCAACTGGCCCGGCACCACGCCGGCCGGTCAGGTCTCGCACAACCTGATCGACTCGACCGACTTCCTGCCGACCTTCGCCGAGCTGGCGGGCGCGGCGTTACCCGCGAAGACGATCATCGACGGCCGCAGCTTCCTGGCCCAGGTGCGCGGCCAGCAAGGGAAGCCGCGGGAGTGGATCTTCATCGAGCTGGCCCGGATGTGGTACGTCCGGGAAGCCGGATGGAAGCTGACCCAGACAAGTGAGCTCTTCAACATGAGCGACGCGCCGTTCACCGAGAAGCTGGTTGCCGCCGGCACCACGGACCCCGCGGCGATCGCCGCACGCAAGCGCCTGCAGGCCGCGCTCGACACCCTGAATCCCGCAGGCGGCATTCTCGACCAGGGAACCGGCGACGGCCGGCATGCGAACAGGAAGAAATAGGGCTGCCTGCCAGTCTGGTCGGACCGCTCGCTCATTCCTGAGCCAGCGGTCCGAATTTCCCCCCCCCCGGTGTTCTTCAGAATTTCAAGCCGTTTCCAAGATTACTTCGTCATCGTTGACACCACGTGGGCGGACTGATATAAAGCATCGTTCGCTGCGGTCAGTCCACTTAACCATCTCCTCACAGGCAGGCGAGCTCGAGCCAGCCATCCGAGACCGCTTGGCAGGAGTGCTGACGATGATCAGACGGCGTGATTTCCTCGCAGGCCCGTGCGCCGGCGCCGCCGTGCTGGCGGCGCGCGCCGATAGCCCCGGGATCTTTGCCCGCCAATTGTCTCGTGAGGTTGCCATGACGATGAAGACGTACGCTCCCATTTTCGCGATGCTGATCGCGTGCCTGATCCTGACGTCCTCCGCGTTCGCCCAAACGCCGACAGCCAGCGTCGTCGGCCGGGTGACGGACGCCTCCGGAGCGGTGCTGCCGGGCGTCACCGTGACCCTCACGAACCCGGACACCAGCCGGTCCTCGGAGGCGGTGACCAACGGGCAGGGCGACTACACGATCCTGTTCCTGAACCCGGCCCGATACGTCCTGGAAGCCACCCTCGCGGGTTTCCGCACCTACAAGCGGAGCGTATTCACGCTCGAGGTGGAACAGACGTTGCGGCTCGACGTCCGGATGGAACTGGGCGCGCTCACCGAGACGGTGAACGTCACCGAGGTGGCGCCCATGCTCAACACCGAAACGTCCACGCGCGGTGACGTGACCACAAAGGCCGAAATCTCTGAGCTGCCACTGGCCGACCGGTCGTTCGCCAACCTGGCGTTCCTGACCGGGAGCGTGACGCCCAAGACCGACGGTGCCGACGGGGCGTTCGCCGTCAACGGCGCCCGCGCCGACAATGCCGGATTCCTCCTCGACGGCATGAACAACACCCAGCGGCGCAACACCAACGCCCTGATGAACCCGTCGGTCGAAGGGGTCCAGGAATTCAAGATGATGACCTCCGGCTTTTCGGCCGAGTACGGCCGCTATGCCGGCGGGATGCTGAGCGTGGTCACCAAGAGCGGCACGAACAAGTTCCGTGGCTCGATGTTCGAGTTCATGCGCAACGACGCCCTCGACGCGCAGGGGTACTTCGATCCGGAGAAGCCGGACATGAGCCGCCACCAGTTCGGCGCCACCATCGGCGGCCCGCTCGTGATTCCCGGGTTGTACAACGGCCGCAACAGGACGTTCTTCATGGCCACGTGGGAGTCGCTGCGCTCGACGGCCGGCCAGACCCAGCTGCAACTGGTGCCGACGCCAGCGATGCTGAAGGGCGATTTCTCGGGTGCGAAGAACGCCGCCGGCCAACCCGTCAACATCATCGACCCGCTGACGAAGCTGCCGTTTCCCAACAACCAGATTCCCGCGAACCGCCTGAATCCGGTGGCGATTAATCTGACGAATTACTATCCTGCGCCGAACCTGACCGGTGACAGCCTCTACAACTATGCCGCGACGGGCACCGGGACGGACACCTACGACAACTTCGGCATCAAGATTGACCAGGCACTGGGCAGCACGGATCGCCTCACGGGCAGTCTCTTCTACCGTCCCGCCGACTCGTGCGATCCGCTCGGCAACAAGGGGCAGTTGCCGTACTTCGGCACCTGCAATCCCACCCTCCAGCTGCTGACCTACGCCAAGTACCTGAAGACGATCTCCTCGTCGATGTTCCTCGAGGCCACCGCCAACTTCTCGCGCCGGACCAACAACGAGCACTGGCCGGAAAGCGGCACGAAGGACTGGGCGGCGGAAACGGGCTTCTATGGGACGACGACGGATCCGATAGCGGCTGGTCCGCCAAACACGACGATCACGGGGTATGCCACCATCGGCGTGATCAACGCCGCGCCGAAGATCTGGGCATACGAGAACCGGCAGATCACGGGCAACCTCACCTACGTCCGCGGCAAGCACTCGATGAAGACCGGCGTGGATTTCCTGCGGTACGACTACTTGAACGACGCCTGGAACGACACCCGCGGGCGCGTCGTGGCACAGGGAGCCTGGACCGGGCAGCCGGTGGCCGACTTCATGCTCGGGTACCTGCAGAGCACGCGCCGGTCGATGGGACCGGCGGGGCCGCACGACCGTGTGTACAACTTTTCCACCTACGTCCAGGACGATTTCAAACCGACCTCCTCGCTGACGCTCAACCTCGGCCTGCGCTACGACCGGTTCAACCAGCCCGTCGAAGTGCGCGGAGCCATGGCCACGTTCATCCCGGAGTTCGCCAAGGTCGTTGCGGCGGGCTACGGCGACCTGACGCAGGAGCAGTTCAACAATTCGATCGCCTCCGTGGGGCTGGCGCCCTACATCGTCATGGCGTCAGACGTCGGGTTACCGGCGTCCATTGTCAAGCCCGACAACAACGACTTCGCTCCGCGCATCGGCTTCGCGTGGCGCGTGTTCGACACGGCCACCACCGTCGTCCGCGGCGGCTACGGGATCTTCTACGGCACCGACTCGCTGTACCGCATGGACGAGTACTCCCAGGTGTTCCCGTATGCGATCACCCAGACGTTCAGCCGGGTCACCACCGACCCCACGGTGCTGACGCTCTCGAGTCCATGGCCGATCTCCCGTGTCGGGTACGCCGGCGTGACCAGCTCGGCCGGGCGCACGACCTCCTCGCCCAAGACGCAGTACCTGCAGTCCTGGAATCTGTCGATCGAGCGCGAAGTCCACACGGGCACCGTCGTCGAGCTCGCCTACGCCGGATCCAAAGGCACCTTCCTGCCGCGTCGCTATGACATCAATCAGCCCAGCCTCGACCCGTCCGCGGTCCGGCCTTACCCGGCCTTCGGATCCATCAACGCGATCGCCAACAGCTCGAACTCGATCTACCACTCGGGGCAGGCCACGCTGCGGCAGCGCATCGCCAACGCACTGTTCGTGCGCGCCTCCTACACGTACGCCAAGTCGATGGACGAGTCGTCGAACACCGGCGGCGTGGTCCAGTACAACTTCCCGCAGGCCCAGAACATGAACGACCTGCACGCCGAGTGGGGGCGCTCCGATTTCGACATGCGCCATGCGTTTGCGGGCAGCGTGATCTGGACGCCGCAGGCGACGCACTGGCTGGCCAAGGACTGGCAGATCTCCTCCACCTGGCAGATCTATAGCGGCCTGCCCTTCACGCCCAGGGTGGCCACCAGCAACGTCTCCGGTGTGACGTTCCGGCCCGACCGGATTGGTGCGGGCACCGTCCCCAATCCGTCGGCGAACCAGTGGTACAACGTCGCGGACTTCCCGATCGTGCCCGCCGGGGCGTACCGGTTCGGCAATTCGGGCCGCAACATCCTGTCGGGCCCGGGCACCACGCAGATCAACGCGTCAGTGTCCAAGCGCTTCCGTTTCAGCGGGACCAAGGCCCTGCAGGTGCGCGTGGAAGCGTTCAACCTGCCGAACATCGTGAACCTGGGCCTGCCCGAGAACAACGTGGACCTGCCGACGGCGGGCGCCATCCGCAGCGAGAAGGGCATGCGCACCATGCAGATCGGGCTGCGCTTCGAGTTCTGACAAGGGAGTCAGTTGCCATGATCAAGCGACGTGAGTTTCTCGCAGGAGTGGGTGCCGGTGCCGCGACCCTCGCGCTGCCGAAGTGGCTCGACGCGGCCGCGCAGGGCGGCAAGCGAAGGCCCAACGTTCTGTTCTTCGTTGTGGACGACCTGCGACCGGAGCTGGGGTGCTACGGGAAGAGCTACATCAAGAGCCCCCACATCGACCGGCTGGCGAAGTCGGGCATGGTGTTCGACCGGGCCTACTGCCAGCAGGCGGTCTGTTCGCCTACGCGCTCCAGCCTTCTGACCGGCACCCGTCCGGACACCACGAAGGTCTGGGACCTGGTCACGCACTTCCGCACCGCGCTCCCGAACGTCGTCACGCTCGGCCAGCACTTCAAGAACAGCGGCTACTTCGTCCAGGGGATGGGCAAGATCTATCACGGCGGCTACGACGACCCGCCGACCTGGTCGGTGCCGTGGCAGGTGCCCAAGGCCATCCGCTACGCGCTTCCCGAGAACCAGAAGCTGGATGCGCGCCGGAACGACCTGGTCGATCCCGACGATCCCACGCCGATCGAGCAGAAGCCGGTCGCGGCCAAGCCAGCCGGGACGGTGGACGACACGACGGCCGGGAAGTTCGACACCCGCGGCCCAGCGTTCGAGGGTGCCGACGTTCCCGATGACACGTTCCAGGATGGCAAGGTCGCCAATCTCGCGGTGTCCACGCTGCAGGAACTCAGCAAGAAAAAGGAACCGTTCTTCCTCGCGGTCGGGTTCATCAAGCCGCACCTGCCGTTCGTGTCACCGAAGAAGTACTGGGACCTCTACGACCCCGCAAAGATCGAGCTGGCGCCGAATCCGTACCGTCCCAAGGACGCGCCCGAATACTCGATCCTGCCGGGCGGCGAACTGCGCAACTACCACGGGATCCCGAAGGAGTCCGTGCCGCCGGATATCGCGCGCCAGCTCAAGCACGGCTACTACGCGTCGGTCAGCTACACCGACGCGCAACTCGGCAAGGTGATGGCCGAGCTCGACCGCCTCGGCCTTCGCGACAACACCATCGTCATCCTCTGGGGCGACCACGGGTGGAAGCTGGGCGAACACGATGCCTGGTGCAAGCACACCAACGTGGAGAACGACACGAACGGGCCGCTGATCCTGTCGGTGCCCGGCATGAAGAACGCCGGCGCGCACAGCAGCGCGCTCGTCGAATACGTGGACGTCTATCCCACCCTGACTGAGCTGGCGGGCCTGCCGCTGCCCGGTCATCTCGAGGGCACCAGCTTCAAGCCGCTGCTCGACGACCCGAAGCGCCCGTGGAAGACGGCGGCCTTCAGCCAGTACCCGCGCAAGGTGAAGGGGCGGCAGCTGATGGGCTACTCCATGCGGACGGACCGCTACCGCTTCACGGTGTGGGTCGATCGCAACGATCATTCGCAGATCGACGCCAAGGAACTCTACGACCACCAGACCGATCCGCAGGAGAACGTGAACATCGCGAACCTCCCGGCGAACGCCGCGCTGGTGGCCGGCCTGATGGAGCAGTGGAAGAAGGGGTGGCAGGGCGCAAAGCCGGCGGGTGTCCGACTCTAACGGGTCGAAGTTCGCTCTGGTCCGGTCTGCCCTCGGTCGTCCGCTGACGGTACGAGAAACGGGAAGACCGTGCGCGAGATTCCCACGCATCGTTGGAGGATCACCATGAGGACTGATGGGAGACGGCGGCGTCTGGCGGGGTGGCTTACCGTGGCCATGATCGCGGTGCTTGTTCCAGCGTCGGGACTGGCGCAGGAGGCCCGCGGTACGATCACGGGGCGGGTGGCCGACGCGCAGAGTCTGGTATTGCCGGGCGTCGTCGTCGAGGTCATCAATGACGCCACGGGCGTCAAGACGTCGGTGACGACGAACACGCAGGGGAACTACAGCATTCCCTTCCTCAACCCAGGGTCGTATACCGTCTCGTTCACCCTGGACGGCTTCAAGCCGGTACGCCGCAAAGCCGAGCTCCACGTGGCCGAGACGCTGGCGGTCAACGCGGCGATGGAAGTGGGGGGGGTGGCCGAAGCCGTCGTCGTCACTGCCAACGCCGCCACGCTGGACGTCCAGACCGCGTCGCTGGGCCAGGTGGTCGACGTGCAACGCATCCAGGAACTGCCGTTGCGGGAGCGCAACCCGTGGGAGCTGGTGATGCTGGCGCCGGGCGTGGCCAACTCGACGAACCTGCGCTACCGCAAAGCCGGCATGACCGGTGCGCAATCGACCTTCGACACCGACGGCACCGGGGACCGGCGCGGGGACTTCTCGATCGACGGCGCCCCGAACACGTCGTCGGTCGGGGGCACAGGCGGAACGACCGTGGCCTTCGCCCCGCCGACCAGCGCCGTGCAGGAATTCCGCGTGGAGACGGCGTCGTTTGATGCCGCCAACGGCAACGTGTCCGGGGCGTCGGTGACCGTGATGAGCAAGGCCGGCACGAACCGCTTCAGCGGGAGCGGCGACTTCTACTTCAAGAGCTCCGGTCTGGACGCGCAGAACGCCTTCGAGCAGCGTGCCGGGCTCGCCAAGAAGCCGTACGACGACAAGCTGTTCGGCGCGTCGGCCGGCGGACCGATCAAGCAGAACAAGAGCTTCTTCTTCGCCGCCTTCGAGGGCAACCCGTACGGGGTGCCGAAGTCGTACCCGAACATGTCGGTGCCGACCGAGAAGATGCGCCGGGGCGACTTCTCGGATCTGCTGGCCCTGGGCTCCCAGTACCAGCTCTACGACCCCGCGACGACGCGGCCCGATCCGGCCAACCCCGGGCGCTTCATCCGCAGCCCGTTGCCGGGGAACATCATCCCGACCGCCCGCCTGAGTCCGATGGCGCAGAACATGTTCCAGTACATGAATCTGCCGAACGCGGTCGGCCAGCCGGACGGGCGCAACAACTACATTTCGCCCAACGCGGTCGAGGAGCAGACGCGCTACGTCGTCACGACCCGCGTCGATCACAACTTCGCGTCGAACCACCGGGCGTTCCTGCGCGTAAGCCTCGACCGGTGGACGAACACGAAGGACCAGTATTTCGAGAACGACGCGTACGGATACGCGACCCAGCGCTACAACCGGCAGATGGCGGTCGACGACACGTACATGCTGTCGAATTCGCTCGTCCTCAACTCACGCGTCGGCTACGCATGGCAAAGCGTGCCGGCCAGCGCGCAGTACCAAGGCATCGACCTGGCCGGGTTCGGGTTCACCCCGTCGCTGGTCTCCGCGTACGCCAAGGACACCGCCACGTTCCCTCAGGAGCAGATCGGTCCCTTCGCGTTCATGACCTCCGCCTCCGACGTGCTGCCGACCGGCGGCATCAACGGATACGAGGAGTTCAGCACCGCGGTCCTGTCTGCGGGCGCCACGCTCAACTGGGTGAAGAACCGGCACAGCGTGCGCTTCGGGCCCGAAGTGCGCTTGTTCGCCGAGGACAACGCGATCACGCAGACGTCGCCCACGCTGGTCTTCGGGTCGGCCTACACCAAGGGTCCGTTCGACAATTCGACGGCGGCTCCGTACGGCCAGGAGATGGCGTCGTTCCTGATGGGGTACCTGACGGGCGGCAGCATGTACATCGGCCCCCAGCGCCGCGAGCGGATCTCCCGCGTGAGCCTGTTCGTGCAGGACGAGTGGAAGGTCACCAACAAGCTGACCCTTAACCTGGGTCTCCGGTACGAGTACGAAACCCCGATGGTCGAGCAGAACGACGCGATGGTCAACGGCTTCGACTTCACGACGCTGCTTCCCATCAACGCCAAGGCTCAGGCCAACTACGCGTCCGGCACGGCGAAAGACATGCCGAGCGACATCAACTTCTCGGTCAAGGGCGGCATGCTCTATGCGGGCCAGAGCGGCCGCCCGCGGCAGATGATCGAGCCCATCTACACCAACTTCATGCCGCGCGTCGGCGCCGCCTACCTCCTCGGCCCCAAGTCTGTGGTGCGCGCCGGCTGGGGGATGTACTACGACTCGCTCTCGCAGGGCTACCTGAACGCCAACCAGGCGGGCTACACGCGCGTGACGCCCGTCACCCCCACCATCGACAACGGCGTCACCTTCCAGGCCACTCCTGCCAACCCGTTCCCGGCCGGCTTCCTGCAGCCGCTGGGCAACGCCCAGGGGATGATGTCGGATCTGGGCGTCGCCG
>Ga0315276_10001075_pt1 | contig 24213 bp, 21 predicted proteins | sample YL17G05_0_MG_FD_204542 | JGI IMG/M metagenome (GOLD analysis project Ga0315276, IMG submission 204542) | Sediment microbial communities from Yellowstone Lake, YNP, Wyoming, USA - YL17G05_0 | ecosystem: Environmental > Aquatic > Freshwater > Lake > Sediment | place: USA: Wyoming | collected... | reverse complement strand
CCCTCGGCACGGCAGCCTTCGACAAACTCGATTGCGTCGGCGATGTGTCGCCGGTCAGCCGGGACGAGCGCCGTCTCGAAAGCCCTCACTTCGTCGTCGAAATCGATCACATTGAAACGGTCCCCTTCTTCGAGGCCGTTCAGGCAGAAGGAGAGCGCGCCTTTCGCCTGAGAGATCTTGTCTCCTTGCATGCTCCCCGATGTGTCTAGAATGAAGATGATGTCCTTGTTCGACGTTCTTCCCGCGTCGAGTTCGACACGAGGGGAAATCAGTGTGAGAAAGTACCGCTCGTGATCCTCGTCCTCGAACGTCAGCAGATCGACCCCGATTTCCTCTTCCGAGACGGTATAATAGAGCAGAAAGTCCTTGTCCGGCCGCGTGCCCTCCTCCACGTATGTCACGACCGCCCGGTGGTCGCCTTCCCGCTCGACGCGGATGTCGTGCGAGGGAGAATAGACACTCGTGATCGGCGTCTTCGATTCGATCCCTACGCGAAGTTCGACGGTCTGCAGCGGATCGCGCGAAAACCGCTCCGTACCGAGCGTATACCGGTATCCGCACACTCCGGCGTCTCTCTCCAGGACTTCGGAGTAATGGAGCTTGATCCGAGCCTCGCCGCGGGCTGGAATCGGGTACACAGACGCCTGGAACATCCCGTCACCGAAATACTCGAGGAGCGCGGGGTCCCGGCGTCTCCTTACGATCTCCTCGTAGATCCGGCGCGCTTCATTCTTGTCCAGGATCTTCCCATTGATCTCCTCGTTGCCGACGAACATGGAGAAGTCGGAGATCGCCGCCTGAGGCGAGATCGGAAAGATGTAGGTGCCCTCGATGTCGCGGTGATGATGGTTCACGAACACCTGATCGACGCTGGTTACCGCCACCTGGTTCGTGATGTCCACGTCGACGTGGTGGTATTTGACCGACAGATTGGGCGGGAGCTCCACGTCGGGGGGAATCGGCCGTGGGATGATGAAGCCGTCGGCCCAGACGAGGCTGGTGACGGCGGCGAGAAGAACTCCGCTTATGAATAATGCTCTCTTCATGACCTCTCTCCTGTGGTAACGGACGTGGACGCTACCCATCCAGTGCTGTCGCTACCGGTGATACAGGTCATGTAGAGGATTATTCCATCGCGGAACCTATTTCTCTCTCAATCCCTCGATCTCCTCGAGCTTGGCTGACAGAAACTCTTTGACGTCATGGTCTTCTGCTTGCCCAAGGTAGCTCCTGATAACTTGCGCGCCCTCGGAGATAACTGCTTCATCCCCGGATTGCCTGGCCAGGAGGCAGTAGGCAACCGCGACCTGCCGATACCCTTCGCTGTTGAGCGAATCTGTGGGGTTCCCTTCGATGTGGGATTTCCACGTGGCGATGAGCGCTCTCAGCTCATCCGCCGCGATCAAAGTGTCCTGGTCGGCGATCTTCTGCAAAGCTATTCCGCCCACCATATACGATTCCATCGGGGGTTCGACCCCTGCGCGCTTGTCCGCGGCGTTGAACGACACGGCCCTCGACCGTTCCATTTTGTCCGCGGCGATGGTTTCCGTTTCCGTCTCTCGTTTGGCCGGCCTTGGCGTCTCGGTAGATTTCTCGGCCTGCGTCAATTCAGTGGCTCCGCCCACCGAGACCGGGGTTTCCGCAGATCTGTCGGCCTTCGTCTGCTCGGCCGGTTTCGCCGGGGCCTCCGGGGTGGCTGCGGGTTTGTCAGCACTCACGCTTTTGATCGCCACTGTCCGCGGTTCATTCGCACCGCCGGACAGAGATGACTCCTTCTTCGCATCTGTCGGGGATGCGTCTTTCTTCGCGGCGACCGCGGGAGTCTCCGTTTGGGTTCCTGCCGGAGCACCAGCGGCATCCGTCTCCTTTTGGACGTCTGTCAATTCTTGCAGTTTTGGCTCTCCGACCGTCGCTTCGCGGCTCTCTTCTGCGATCCTCGTGTCTCTTGCCGTCTCCGGCACCTCCTCCCTTTCGGCCGGGGCTTGGGCCCCCGGTGGAACGACTCGACCCCCCTGACGGTCCACGTACAACACTCCCACCACAACCGCGAGCGCGATCGACGCCACACCCGCAGCGAGGCTCAGCCTTCGACCCGGAGCCGGAAGGATCTTCGCCGCGAAATCTCTCAGCGGGGATCTCGCCTTGATCTCCCTTTCGGCATCGATCCTTTCTATGACACGGCCGGAAAAGACATCCCAGTAGCCGGCGCGCGGCTCCGCGGCCCGGGTCGCTTTGGCGGCTTTCTGCGCCGCTTCCAGCGCTGAGAGCGTATCCGCACACCGCGGGCACGTCGAAAGGTGCTCACGGAGTGCCCTCTCGTCGGTCTCGCCCAGTCTCCCGTCGAGGTACAGGGATATCGACTTGTTGAACCTCTCGCATTTCATGTGGTTCACCCCTCGTACTCCTCGAGCGCCTCGAGCATCTTTTGCCTCGCCCTGAAGAGCCGGGACATCACCGTTCCCACCGAGATGTCGAGCGTTTTGGCGATGTCCTCATAACTCATGTCTTCGTACACCCGGAGTACCAACACGGCCTTGTACTTCGGCGACAGCGAGTCGATGGCCGACTCGACTTTTGCCGTCGTTTCCTTCGAAATCAGCTCGTCGGAAGGGTCCGCTCCGCCCGCGGCCCTCTCCAGAGGATCCGACTCGTCACTGATACGGCTGACCGGGATGACGAACTTCCGTTTATTGAGATAATTGATACTAAGATTCATGCAAATCCTGTAAAGCCACGTGTAAAAGTTGCGGCCGATCGTGAACGACCCAATGGCGAAATACGCCCTGACGAAGGTCTCCTGCGCGAGATCGTCGGCGTCGTCGTGATCTCTCGCCATCCGGAGGGCGAGAAAGTAGATCCTCCTTTGGTACCGCTTCACCAGCAGGTCGTAAGAACGACGATCGCCCCCCTGGATCTGGAGGATGATCTCGTCGTCGCTCTTTTCGGCGAGAGAATCCAATTCTTCGGCGCGCTCCATGAACGGTACCATTCACATTCTTGTACAGCCCGGATCCCAGATTATTCCCTCACCTTCCAAGGGGCAACTGTAAACATGGACCTGACCGATCCGCCCCTACAACCCGTGCTTGGCGAAACCCCTAACGGCCGTATCTCGAATCTCGCAGCCACCGGCCGATGTCTTCCCTCCGTAGAACATCCCTAATTCCACCGGGATTCTTCATCTCGACTTCATCTTCGTGTGATAAGATGGGCGTGTAAACCCCTGTCGCCTTAGGGTCCCATTTTTCGGGAGGTATATCGTCGTGAAAACAAGAATGCCGCTCGCAATTGCCGCTATCCTCGCTCTCGTCGTCGCGGGCGCGCTCTCACAAGTGTGGGGACATCCTCAAGTACAGCCGCCAAAACGCCAGCAAGGACCGACGCAACCAGCCCCGCCTGATCCGAAGACCCCGACGGGCCAACCCGGCGGCCAGGTCGGCGGAATGGACGACATGAACAACATGGACTACGCGAACCGTATGATGCAGGTCGATTCCTTGATGGCGCGGATGACTATTCTAATTGAAAAATCACAGATCCTCTCGAAGTCGTTTGGCGAGCTGGCGGTGGCTCATCACGGCGCAGACAAGAGCGAGATCCTAATGATGCAGCGCATGAGCGACTCGATGGGAACGATGGCCGGAGAACTCAAAACGAGCCTCCAACAATACAAGAAGATGCTGGGGGACGAAACCGCGTCTGAAGCCGGAAGAATGAAGGCCGAGGTACAAAGTCTCAAGGGCGTCATGGATGGCATCGCAGGCCACATCGAGGAGGCGCTCCAAACCCTGCAGAAGTTACAGACACAGCTGGGTCAGGGTTGAGTCCCGGATGGCTCCACGACGGGACCGACGGCAGGAGCGTGGATGCCATACACGGGGGATGGCTTGACGGATTCTATATGGCCTGCCTGAGGTCCCTCTCATGACCGGTGAATGAGAAGGCGTCTCTCACGGCCCGTTGTGTGCTGTTGTGCGCGGCTCCCCTGGACCAAAGAGCTTCAACGCTCAGCGCATGGAGAATGCCGGAGGCCGGACTCGAACCGGCACGGAGGTCTTACCTCCAGCGGATTTTAAGTCCGCTGCGTCTACCATTCCGCCACTCCGGCATTTTGTTTGTTGGCTTTCCCTTACACGGCTTTGCATCTTCGAGCTTATCACGTTCGGGATAATCTTGGGATAATGTTTCCGCGCTCACGCCCCTCGAGCTCCCTGTTCCTGTCAACCACCGTTCGCGAAGACACGGACATGGGGCCCGCCGCTACGGAGACTTCCGGCGCCGCAGCGGACCCCGCGCATCAGCGTCCATATCACTCAACTAGCGGAATCTGCGACGTGACGTCGTAATCGACGACGGCGCGGAACTTGTTCTCGATCTGGTAGTAGCGGGCGACCTTCGTCATGGGCAGCACCTTCTCGAACTTGGGCAGGTATTTCTCCTGGAGCGTGACCCGGTCCCTCTGGATGCTCATGAGATTCTTGAGGAGTTTGCCAGCGGTGTCGTCGGTCATGACCTTGTGGGTGGCACCGTAGTTCTCGATGAGCTTAACCATACGATCGCCGATAACCTTCATCTCGGTCTGGTATTCCTCGTAGACCGGCCAGAACGCCTTGGCTTCGGACTCCGTCAGCTGCATGTTGTCGGCGACGAGAGCCTTCTTGTCGGCGCGGAGCGCTTCGCGGACGACGTTCATGTTGTCCGCTGATTTCTCCTGCTGCGCCGCGAGCGGCAGCGCGAGGGACACGATCAGAAGAACAGCGAGCATAGAAATGTACTTCATGCGCAGGTCCTCCTTTTTTAGTACCTGGATGCGGAATCGTTCAGGACTCGAAACCCGGGCGTAGTTCGTTTCGGATACATGCCCCGGGATCGGCGCGGCCTGCCGGGGCTCCATGAAAGGATCGTGTGGTCTTGATTTTACTCTTTCTCCACGCTCTATTTTCCCTAATTCCTTTCGTCCGGTCACACCTCGTTCAAAAACATGATCGAGCCTCGCAATCTCGCACGACCTCCGTCATAGCTTCTTAACCAGGGAGCCGAAGGCGACGATACCCATCACGCTCAGCACCAGCGCGACCACAAACGCGATGCTCGGCCGGACTCGCTGGCCGTGCTCATGGAGCTCATACACGCGGCGGCTGTACTGCACGGACGCCGCGAGGAGTGAGACCGTGCCGAGCGTCACGAGCAAGTAGGCGATGCTGTTGACACCAATCTCGCGCATGCCCCGTAACCCTTTCACATCGACGTTTTGCAGGGCCTGGCCGACCTTGCCGATCGTAAACCCGAAGCTGATCATGGATAGCGCTGTCCGGATCCACCCCATCAGCGTCCGCTCCGCAGCCCACTAGGTCCGGTCCATCGCGAGGATCGTGCTCGTGTCGAGAGTGCCGTCCGCGGGCTTCGGTGGTCCGCTCCGGGCGACACCGAGCGAGGCCGCAAAGCCGGCCAGGATCTCGCGAATCCCTCCCCTGCCTCCGACCGGTACGGGGGCGGCTGAAGAGGTCGCCTTCGGGTTGGGTGTCCTTTCGCCGGTATCGTTGTTCATGGCTTCTCTCCCTTTGCCTTGCGTCGCATGAGGCGGTTCACGGGTCCGCGGAGCAGCAGGTACGGGACGAGTGCCAGGATCAACCCGGCGAGCAACGCCCCGATCGGGCGAAAATCGCGGAACACGATGTATTGAAAGACCACATCGAGGACGATGGCGATGATGAACACCTTGCCTATCGACTTCCAGCCGCTCACCACCATGGCGTGCCGGTGCCCTGGGTCGGTGAACAGGGCCCAAAAGTAGGGCGCACGCCCCTCCCGCGCGTCCTTCCGGCCGTCCCGGATGGCAAAAAAGAGCGCAACAAGCGGCTGCAAGAGGAAGCGGAAACTCATCGGCCCATGCAGCCGAGCTGACAAGCCTTCGATGAAACTCAAATGATCACCCATGCTCGGTCTCTCCTTTTTGTATTCTTCATCTTCGCCCCTGTCCCGCCCGCGAGTGCGGCCGCGCCGTGGGGCAGGCGTCGTGCCCCGCCTATTGCGTGGTGCTCGGGCGGGCCTCTGTCGTCTTCTTCCACAGTCCCGCGCGGTAGCGCTCGTAGTTCTTCTCGACCGGTCTGCTGGAGAAGAGCCATTTCGCGGTTCCGACAACGATGAAGCCGACCATGATCGCCACGGCCAGGGCCTCGATGAACCTGGCAGCAAACTCGATCCAGTCGCGAACGTTTCCCGTAACCTTATTCCTCTTCTTGGCGGCGGTGGACGATACCGGCGAAAGCCATGGTCCTGGGGATCACCACTGCGGCCGTCGTCAGACCGGCCAACACATCGAACTTCCGCCAGTCCATCCGGTAGCCGCACAGCAACGTAGTCATCGATCCTCTCTCATCACCATAGCCTCTAGCTGCCGAGAATATTGATCGCGCGTGACGCGACGACGACGATCGTCACGAGCGAAATCGTGCTTTCGAACATCATCAGCATCTTGGCGCGAGACGTCAGCGGCATGACATCTGTAGTGCTGAACGCCGTTGCGGTCGAGTAGCCGAGGAACAGATAGTCGACGAACACGGGCCACCAGCCGGGGGGCACGTCCCCGGCGGGAGCCCCCTCTTGCGGAAAGAGCCAATCCGGTCTCGCGCTCGCGTCGTTCACTCGGCGTTCGGGGCCGCCGCGATCGATCTGCCAGTACAAGAGCGAGAATACGAGCACGTTGCTAACCCACACTGAGATGCTCGACGCCAGGAGCTGCACGCCGCTGATCTCCGCCGATCGCTGCACCATCGCGCTGATCAGGTTTGCCAGATTGACGATGCCCGAGAAGGCTCCATACACGACCACGAGCAGAATGACCGTGCGCTCGACGCGCAGCCACCGTGCTCTGGCGGCCGTCAGCCCAACGGCGGCGACGGGAACGAGCACGGCTATCCCGATCATGTAGGTAACCCAGAGTGGGGCCAGCCTTAGGTCCCTGGGCAGCAGCACCAACAGGATGACCACCGCGACGATCGCGAGCGCCACCGGCCAGCGCGGTTCGAAATGGCGTGTCGGAGCCTGTTCTTTCACGGTCATTGATAATCCTCCACGTCATTCTGCAGGTTGTCTTCCTTCTCCGGGTCTCTCAAGGAGGAGGCGGCCACCGATGGAAGCGCGCTCCAGCGGCGCCATCAAAACTTCCAGTTCACGTTCGGCGCTATGAAGAACACACCCGCGTTGTTGTGTCCATTAGAAACATGGGATCTTCCTCCTGGGTCAACGTCCTCTTCGGCCGCCACCTGACGGTCTGCCCGTGCTACTCTGAGCAGCCCGCTGATTGCCGGTCTGCCGCGCCTGATAATCGCGATTCAGCCCATTCGTGACATTCGAGTTCGAAACACCGGGGGAGGATGAGGGACTTCCACTCGGCGCCGCCTTCGTCGTGCTCGCCGACGGGCCGGAGTCGCCGGAGGGCGTCCGAGTCGCTGGTGTCGGTGTTGCTCCGGCGGCCGGTTTCCCGCCCGTCCCTGCCGCGTCCCGTGTCCCGGCTGAGGCGGACCCGCTCTCCCTCGTAGAGGCGGTCGCGTCGCCCCCGCTCATGCTCGACCATTCTCCGTTTTCACCACGCTGGTAGACGTTGCCGTCGCTCCCTGCGTAGACGTTGCCGTTCTTGTCCTTGACGACATAGCCGCTCCCTTGATCTCCCTTGTAACCAACCCCCGCGGCTCCCCCCGAGGTCTGGAATGCCCCGCGCGTGCCGTCCGAGTTGGTGTAGCTCCCTCCACGGGCCCAGTCGTCGCCCTTCACCACGGCGGTCTGGTTCCACGAACCGTAGGCGTTGTACCCTCCACGCTGGCCCGCCCATGCCCCCGTGCTCGGATTGTACGCCGTCCGATAGCCCGCGCCCCCGTATGGGCCGTAGGCATAGCCGCCGCGCGAGTAGACTCCGGTCGCCGGGTTGTATTTGGCACCGTAGCCGCATCCGCCGTACGGGCCGTGCGCGCTATAGCCGTAGCCGTACGGACTCGCGTAGTAATTGTAGTGTCCGTAGTACGGCATCGGCCGGGGCCCGTACGCCCAGTAGTATGGCGGGTAATATCCATAGTAGTACTGACTGCTTGAGGTGGCGATGATCACCACGCCGGTTCCATACATCACGACTCCCGAGCACACGACCTCTCCGTAGTAACCGGACGTGTATCCGCATGTCACGGTCGTGGGCGTGGAGTCGTACACATAGACATAGGTCACGTTGTACTTCGGGGACGTCGGCGGGATCGAGTAAATCTCCTTTGGAATCGAGTCGGCAACGACCCACGGTCCGTTCGCCGTCGGCCCGGTGAACCAGACCGCCTCATAGCAGACGTAGTAGCTCGCGCCCACCAGGAAGACGTCGTTCGACGTGTTGACCGCGTATTGGACAGTAGTACCCTCGATGGACTGAAACTCCGGCGCCCCGTCGTAGGTCACTTCTGCCTTCGCCTCGCTGCGGTTGACCACTCCCGTTTTGGGAATGGAGGCGAGGAGCACGGCGTCCCGGGCCTCGTCGGTGCCGGGCACGGACGCGAGAATCTCGGCGCTCGCATCGTTTTTCGGGATCGCTGCAAAGTCCCCGGGAAGCAATTTCGTCGCCGCGGTCCACGGCCCCGCCAGCTCCGGCGCACTGAACCAGCGGCCGGCGGCCATAAAGTAGAAATGACTCTCGACCTGATGGTAAAAAAGTGAGTTCTCCGAGTTCGAGATGGCGGAAAGGTTCGTGCCGGGAATCGTTCTGAATTTCGGGCGACCTTCGGTGATGATCACCTCTCCCGGCGTTTTGCTTACGAAGACCTGCGGCACGGAGGCCAGCGGCTGACCGGGTACGCTCTTGCTCACGCGCTCCCAGGCCTCGTCTTTCGGAAGCTTGCTCATATCGGCCGGCAACTTCTTGGCCGGTTGCCAGCCCCCTTTGAGGAGATCGTCGGTCATGAGCCAGCCGTCGCGATAGAGCAAGTAGTTCTGTCCCGTCTTGGTGTCGCGGATGACGTCCCAATTCGTATTGAGCCCGAACTCGAGCGCGGTCCCTTCGATCGGCGAGAACCGCGGCTCGCCCAGAAACGAGACGAGGATCGCCTCGCCGTCACTGTAGAAGATGGGTGGAGGGTCCAGGTTCAGCTGCACGCCTTCGTCCTTGGTCTGGCCCTGCTCGACACAGGCGACGACGCGGTCCAGCGCGATCTCCGTATGGTCCCTTGCGGGCGGCACCGATCGGACGGCCATCTCGAGCGCCGCCGCCGTATCGGGAGAGACGCCCGGGAAGCGGACGGCGGTGATCTCCGGCTTGTACATCGTGACCAGCCGCGTCTCGTGGTTGGTGACCGTCGCGGCCTTGAACTCGACGACGCCGACGGCGGGCTCCTTATAGCCCTTCAGCTTTACGGTGACCGCGAGCCGGGCGAACAGCGTGGCGTAGTCGCGCCACTCGTCGACCTGGGGTTGATGCAACATGATTTCGTTGCCGTCGATGGTGTAGAGCCGCGGCCAGCCTTTGTCGAGCGGCTTGCTCGACGTGCTGTCTGTGGGCGCCGTCGTGTTCTTCGTCGGCGCCGCCTGGTTCGCCCCCGCGGGGCTGATCCACACGCTCAAGACCACTGCTAGCATCAGCGTAGCCGCCGGGAGACCTGCGAAGCCTCGAGGCGGGGTTCCGATGAAGCTCGTGAAGAAACGCGATTGCGTCATCATATCGCCCCCTTTTCCAAGATGAGAACAATCTGATCATACCACCAAAGCCGTTCGAAGAAGGGACGAGCCACGTCGAGCAGCGATATTGCTTGTGAGGACGGCGACATTTTCTTGACGATGTCGCCAATGCTGCAAGTCCCGTCAATAGCATCGAACAAACGCTTTTCTGTTGAGTCTATTGGCAAGATAAGATCCCTGTAGGTATGAGTCTGGTTGATCAGAACGGCCGCGGCCCCTACGGGCAGCTGCTCTTGAACACAGATTGTATCCGGCATGCGAATGGGCACATATCCAAGCCACGCGTCCCCGGCAAAACGGACCCGTTGTGGGCCGCCGGGACTGTCGTCCCGGTATGCCACCACGCTGTGGCGAACCATCGTGCCCCGAAACAGTTCCACGGCGGCATATTGCTCCGCCAGGGGAAGCTGTGCCAGCCGGGAAGCTTGCGGAATATGTGCCATGACACCACAGTGTGGGGTGTAGGGTGCTTGTCTTACCCACCGACCAAATATCAGGCCTCCCCTTTTAATAAAATCGAACAATTGCGGGACCGAATACGCGCGGTCCTGCGGGTGGAGAAGCGCATCGGCGAGCGCCGCCTCTCGCCTGAAGTCCGGGGCCTCGCGCAAGAGGGTTTCCAGGGGATGCCCGGGCGGCAACGCCTCGAGCGCAACAATGAGATCCCAAATCTCCGCATCAGTGGCTTGGATACCGACCCGTCTGCAAAACTCCTGCAACATATAGACGCCGGTTCGTCCGTACGGCGCATACACCATGAGATGCATTGCTCCGTCCGGTTTGAGCACGTTGCGCAGAGCCCTGAGCCCCGCATCAGGGTCCGCAAGATGATGAAGAACCCCGGTGCATACGATCTGATCGAAGCTCATGTCCAGGTCGCTCACGCGCTCGATGGGAAGCTGGTGGACCTGGAGATTGTCTAAATCATATTTTCGCTTGAGATTCTCAGTACAGCGAACACTCGTTGCGCTGAAGTCGATGCCGGTGACCTGGGCCGCAGGCCAGCGCATGGCGTGCTTTGCCGCCTGCGACGTTCCGCAGCCGGCAATGAGGATGGATCGGTCTTCCCCATAAGATCGGTCGGGCCAAAACAGATGATAGTCCGCCCGCCGTCTTTGTGGCTCCTGCCAGAGCCGTCGATATTCTTCAAGGCTGTCGACCGGCTGAGGATACGGATAGCGGTCGTAGAAGTCCCGGACTTCCTCGATCACACCGAGCAATGTCGGATCGTGTTTTTCTAATTGGCTCATGGTAAGTCAACCAGAATGTAGAGGTAGACACAGCGGCCAGCTTATCATCGTGGTAGCCGGGTTACTTTCCATTCCGTCCAAACGTGATCAGCCCACCTTGATCGCCCGGACTTCCGCAGCGCGCTCATCGACCGGGATCATGGGAAGCTCGCCGTTGTTCTTGACCGGCAGGCTACGCAGGTGATCCATAATCGCCTGCCATTCCTTGATCTCTCGGATGGCGCCTGTTTCCGCCGCGGTGGCGACACTGCTTTTATCCACCGTGCCCGGCGGTGCCAGCAGGTAACCCGAGTTCTCGTGTGGCGCCTCGAGCGCCTCGACCCTCGATGTGAGGGGCTGACCGTCCTTGTTCTTGGCGAAGAGCACCAGCTTGCCCTTCGTATACTTCGGGATGCCCACGAGGATCACGCCGAGCATCAGGGGGCACGTGACGCTATACAAGCGCTCGTGGTTGCCGCTGATGTCGATCGAGCGGTAGCCGCTGTCGAGGTCTCCCAGCTCGATGGCCGTCACGACGTCGAACATCGGGCGCGATTTGTCGTAGCGGAACCTCATGCCGGAGGCGCGCGGGAAATATTCGCCGGGGTGGGTCGGGTTGTCCACGAGAAAGAACTCGAGCAGATTCTTGAGCTCGAGGCCCGTGAAGTAGCCGGACACCAGAGCGCTGCCGGCCGTCGAATCCACGACACCGGCGCCGAGGGGCGCCACGGCGAACACATCGTAGACCGTCAGCACACCCGTCTTGCCTCGCGTGAGGCTGGCGCGCATCATGCCGTTGGCAGTGAAGCCGATATCCGCTTTCGTGGCGTTTCTGTAGGCATCAGTACAAAGGTTGGCGAGGATGGTGCCGGCGGCGATGTCGGTGAAGGTGTTGGGAAGGTCCTGCGGCGCCACCGCCAGCGGCTGATCGATGCTGTAACCGCGCGACGCGAACACGGCCGTGGTGACCGTCTTCTTGAGTTTGTCGATCTCGTCGGCAATGGCGTGGTCGCCGGCAATGCTGTCGTCGATCGGGTGAAGCCGGTATGACTCGACCTTCAGTTTGTCGCCCACCACCGTGATCACCAACTCGCCTAGATTCCTTCCTTCCAATCCGGTCTGGACCACCGGCGTGCGGTCGTTGACGATAATCGCTTTTTTGAGCTCGGTGTGGCTGTGGCCACCGATCACGATATCGATCCCCGGCACGGCCTTGGGCAGGCGCACGTCGTCACCGTCGCTATAGCACCCGTCTTTCCCTTTCTCGACGCCGCCGTGACTGAGGCAAATGACGACGTCGACCTTCTCCGTCTCGCGCAGAATCTTCACCGTCTCCTTGGCGGTCTCGATCGCGTCGGAGAACGAATGCGCACCGACACTGGTGTAGAAGATGGCCTCCTTACCGATCACTCCGAAGACGCCGAAGCGCATGCCGCCGCGTTCGATCACGAGGTAGCGGCGGATCACGCCGTCCTTGGCCAGGTGCTGGAGATCCGCGAGCGTTGCGTCGGTCCCTGCAACGTTGGTATTCGAGGTGAGTATTGCTGGCACCCTGCCCGCTTTGGCAGCGACTGCGATTGCCTTGCCCAGGCCGTCCGGCCCGAGGTCAAATTCATGGTTGCCAAAGGTGGTGGCGTCGTAACCCATCTTGGACATGAGCCGCAGCTCGCCGCCGGTCTCGCGGGTGGCGGCGGCGAACGCGGTCCCCATGCTGAAGTCGCCCGCGTCGAGAATCAGGACAGGGCCATCGCTGCCGCGCGCCTTCCTGCGCGTCGCGATCAGGCTCGCCAGTCGCGCGTACCCGCCCCGGGTCGCGTCATCGTTGAGCGTGAATGGAGTGTAGTCCGAGGCCGGGCCCATCCCGATCAGGCTCGAATGCATGTCGTTGGTGTGCAAAATGGTAAAGGTCTTTTTCATGGTCATCTCCTCCGCTGCTGCGGACAGTGCTCCCGGCAGGAGTATCGTGGCCCCGACTCCTGCTGATACAGCCAGGAACTCCCGACGTGAGAGTGACTTGCTTTTCATTGGGCACCTGGCTCCTTTCCCCATCCTGATGCCGGCTCTTCGTCCGCAGCTCTTGTCACTGCTGCGCCGTAGCGGTTTGTACAGCGGCTCCCTCGGCGGGCGCGTCGCCCGCCGGGGGAACCCATTCGTTCGACACAGAGCGCAGACTCTGGTCGAGGTCGCTGAAGTCGCCGCCGCGCCGGGCTTACTTCACTCCGGCGGCATTACCGGATTCCAGCGCCTCCTTGTGGCGCTGGAGCTTCTCCATCACGTCGCCGACGCTCCAACTTTCCGGCCGCTGCCTGGGCGGGAACTCCGTCAGGGTCTGTATGTACTGGCCGACGAGGGCGCCGGCCGGCGCCAGTGCGAAGACGCGGTCCATACGCCACTTCCAGTAGAACATGCTCGAGATATCCGCCTCCTCGAAGGGGTCGGTCCGGACGTTGACGAGCTTCGGGCAGCGCAGCGGCGTGAGTGGATCCTGCCACGCATCGGCTCCTTCAGAGCGTTGCTCCGCAAAATGGACTTTCCAGTTGCCGTAGCGGATCGCCATCAGGTCGCCTTCGTCGCCCCAGTAGAGGAAGCCCGGTCGCGGGTTCACCTTCACCTCGCTTTTCCAATACGGAAGCAAGTTGAACCCGTCAATGTAGACCTTGAAGGTCTTCTTGCCGACGGTGTACCCCTTCTTGAGCTTCGCCGCGATGTCCGGCTCACCGGCGGCAGCCACGAGCGTGGGGAGCATGTCCTGATGCGAGAAGACGTCGTTGCTGACGGTACCCGGCTTGATGACGCCCGGCCACCGGATCGCGCACGGCACGCGCCAGCCGCCTTCCCAGTTCGTGTCCTTCTCGCCGCGGAACGGCGTGGTCCCGCCGTCGGGCCAACTGAGCTCTTCGGCCCCGTTGTCGGTCGAGTACATCACGATGGTGTTGTCGGCGATCCCCAGTTCGTCGAGCTTGGCGAGCATCTGTCCCACTTGACGGTCGTGCTCGACCATGCCGTCGGGATACACGCCCAGCCCTGTCTTGCCCTCGCACTCCTTCTTCAGGTGCGTCCAGATGTGCATCTTGGTTGAATTCCACCAGCAGAAGAAGGGCTTGCCGGCTTTGTGCTGGCGTTCGATGAAGTCGAGCGCACCGGCTGTGATCTCCTCATCCATGGTCTCCATGCGCTTCTTGGTCAACGGGCCGGTATCCTCGATCTTCTGGGTGCCGTCCGGATTCGCCCAACAGTGCAACACGCCCCGAGGCCCGAACTTCTTCTTGAACTCGGGGTTCTTCGGGTAGTCCTCGTTTTCCGGCTCTTCTTCCGCGTTCAGGTGATAGAGGTTGCCGAAGAACTCGTCGAAGCCGTGCACGGTCGGCAGGAACTCGTCGCGGTCGCCGAGGTGGTTCTTGCCGAACTGTCCGCAGACGTAGCCCTGCGGTTTGAGCATATCAGCAATGGTCGGGTCCTCCGGTTGGAGGCCGAGCTTCGCTCCGGGGAGCCCGACCTTGGTCAAACCGGTACGGATCGGCGACTGCCCGGTGATGAAGGCGGCTCGGCCCGCCGTGCAGCTTTGCTGGCCGTACCAGTCGGTGAACATCGCCCCTTCCTTGGCGATCCGGTCGATGTTGGGGGTCCTATATCCCATGATGCCGTGGTTGTAGGCGCTGATGTTGAACCAGCCAATGTCATCGCCCCACAGAATGAGAATGTTGGGTTGTTTGGCTGCCATAACTGTTACTCCTTTTTTTCTTGAGCCACGGGTCACTCTTGTTTCCCGTGACACTTCTTGAACTTTAGTCCGCTTCCACAGAAACACGGCTCGTTTCGGGCCGGTTTCACTGATACATTCTCCTCTCCTTTCTCTTCCGTTCCCATGATTTTCATGACTTCCTCCGCCAGCCTGCCCCCCCGGATCAGTTCCGCCATGATCTTCATGGGACGATCAGCATGTTTGAAAAACGCCTTGTAACCTTCGCAGAGATAGTTTAGCCCCGGTTCTCCATCCGGGGTCTCGATGAAACGGTTTTTCGGACACTCCCCATTGCAAACGAATAACACGTCGCACTCCCGGCAATAGCGAGGAAGGGTGTCCTTCTTATCCCGACCGAATGTTCGTTGTTTTTCGGACGCCACAAGCTCGATCATGGGTGTCTCCAGGATGTTTCCCAGGTAGTAATTCGGCTCGACGAAGTGATCACAAGAGTAGAGATCACCATTGTGTTCCATGGCCATGCCCAGACCGCACGTGGGCCCGAAAATGCATACCGTTCCTGCCATCCCGAGCCAGCCCGCTAGCGCCCCGTCGAAATTCAGCACAAAAGTCTGTCCGACGTCTCTCCGGACCCATTCATCGAAGATCTCGATCAGAAAACGGCCAAACTGCTCCGGCCGCACCGAACGATCGGTCACCTTGTTCCCCTCCTGGTAACCGCTCTCGTTGTCACGCTCCACGATCGGGATGAACTGAATGTACTGCGCGCCAAGATCATCCCTAAAGAACCGATAGACCTCCAGGGGATGATCGGCATTTTTCGAATTGACCGTGCAGAGGATGTTGAACTCCACCTGATGTTTTTGCAGCAGCCGGGCGGCTCTTAGCACCCCGTCGAAGGTTCCATGGCCGCCCTTGTCCTTCCGGTAGGTGTCGTGAAGTTCTTTGGGACCATCCAGGCTGAGACCGATCAGGAAGTTGTTTTGGTGAAGGAATTCGCACCACTCGTCGTCGAGTAGGATGCCGTTTGTCTGGAAAGTGTTCTCGATCCGGGTGCCGGGTTTCTGATACTTCTTTTGAAGCTCCACGGACCGGCGGAAGAAATCGAGCCCCATCAAAGTCGGTTCGCCTCCCTGCCAGGCGATGGTCACTTCGGGAGTCTGGTGGGCTTCCAGGAGTTGACGGATATAGGACTCGTGAACATCATCGGGCATCCGGAAATCACTGCCGGGATAAAGCCGCTCTTTTTTCAAAAAGAAGCAGTAGTCGCAGTTCAGATTGCAGGCCGAACCCGTGGGCTTGGCCATGATGTGAAAAGCCTTCGGAGGTTTACGCAAGCTCATGGGTCTTCTCCGTCCGTTGTCTCCGGGTCACATCCACCAGATCAGGAAGAACATTGCCCCGAAGGCCACGGGGAAAGCCAGGCGTGCCCACCGATCGAGCCGCTCGGCCGGGGCCACCTTGTCGTTCGCAACAAGGCAGGCACTGCCCGCTACGAGGAGCAGCACGAGAAAGGTAAGGATCGTGGACCCGAGCGTGAAATAGTCGAAACGGGTAAGGTACGGGAGGTTCGGGACCAGCCTCCCGAGTGCAAACCGATACGCTATGAGGGTCAGCATGGTGGTGATCACCACGCTTATGCGGGGCGTCACCAAAGAGGGCGCGATCCACAGCGCGGTCCATCCCATAAGAACGATCATCACCAGCGGGAGGATGACCTGCACAGCGTAGTAACCGATATGCCGCTTTCCCTCCCAAACGAGCCGGACCCCTGCCAGAGCCTTCATGCCGGGCGCCGGTTCAAAATCCGCCGTCTCCATCCGAGCGGGACCGAGCGTCCAGTCGGTGATGGAAAGCTCCTCGGCCCGACCGGATCGCTTGCCTCCGAGATCCGGGACCAGGTCCACTTCGTCACGCGAGTATCCAAGGCTCACGACCTGGACGTGAAAACGCTGCCGATCCAAGGGGAAATCCTTGAGGTCCATGCGGGCTGTGAAACGCCCCGACCAGCGCTGCCGGTAGCGGACCAATCCCTCGGGATCGATCTCGACCCGCTGCGGCAGCAGGGCGTTCGCGCCTCGCTGATTCACCAGCTGCAGTCGAGGCTCCCACACATCTTCCATATTCTCGCTGTTGACCGCGGTCCACCTCCCGGCCAGGCTCGGATCACGCCACTCGGCAACCAGGACTACGTCGGCGCTGAAGGCCTGGTCGGACCCGGACACTTCGAACACGTCCGCCACGTAGAGATACACGTTGACGGGCGTCGGGCCACTGCCAGCATTCGGGCGCGATATGTCCGTCGCCGCGACGCACCAGGCCGGTGCAATCCAAGAGACCAGAAGAGCGAACGCGAACAGGGCTCGTGTCTTCACTTCGTGAATACCTTTCTCGTCATGACCGTGCCGCCAAGGGAAAGATCAGATTGAGAACCACGTACCCGAGCCCCAGCACGATGAAGGACACCCTATCAAAAACTTTTGAAAACCGATCACGCCCCATCGAGTCCAGTAGATATAACGAGATCGCTGACTGGACCAGCGTGAGAAAGATCGTCACAATGCTGATCGCGTTTATCATCTGAACGAGCGTCACTTTTTCCGCCGGGGGCAGGAGCGTCGCGACATAAATGTTGTTCGAAACTGCGGCGAAGAAAGCCCCGACGGGCAACCCGAAGCGGGGATCCACGTGGATGGGTTTGATGAAGAACACGATCATGCAAATCGCCACCGAAGCAAATAGGGCCTGGAAAAGCGGAAAATACAGCCCCGCTGCCGGAACCGTAATCAGCGACTCGACGACAAACACGGAGTGGACCGCGTCACCGCTACCCGAAGCATCCGAATCGACCCGCCCAGGTCCATAGCTGCGAAATATGACGGCTGCAAGGGTCTTTTTGATTTTCCAGTTCTGGGGGGCTGCCAGGTGACGGATATCAGCGCTTCGCTCGTCAGCCACGTAGCGCAGCTTCTCCACACCGTCGACCGCGTCCTCCACCTGTATGGTCATGTTCTTGTCGCTCAGGGGAAAACGGGCCGCCTCGAAGTAATGGATCATGCGGGCCGTCACACGGTACTGCTCGTACCGCTCTCCGTTCGCGACGTGGGCGATGACCTGTTCCCTCTCGAGTATCCTGCCGTTTGCAACCTGAAAATTCTCCCCTGGGTTCACGGCGTCGCCGGTCCAACGGAACCATATATGAAAATCGGCCGTCCAGCCTGCCTCCCTTGGGGCAACCTCGCTGATGCGGTCGAGAGAAATCCCGAGGTGCACGTCGACCGGTTTCACTGGGGGCTCGGTCCTCATCTCAGGTGCCCCGCACCAGCCTCTGCTGTGGGAGATTCCAACTTGGCCTGTCGTGTCCTTTGTGATGACCAGCGAGTGCCGAGTAGAAACTCGAGTACCGGGTGCCGAGTCATAAAACCCCAAGGCAACACTGTTCTCATCGATCCAGTATTCACGGCCGCATCCAGGCATTGCCGAACACCACGTATAGGGCCGTCGCGTCCGGCCCGAACGCCACGTCCACCCCCGTGTGCAGCCCGTACTTGCGCGCCAGTTCGTAGCGGAACCCCGCACCGCCGGTCACGACGGTGAGCGTGTTGTCGAGATGCTCGAAGTCATTCCACGTCACGCCGTCGCCGACAAAGCCATCCAGGCTGAAACGCTTCCAAAGTTGCCACCGCAGTTCCGCCTCGACCTCCGCCACATGCTCGCCCTGGTAACGCATGACCGGCGCGCCGCGCAAAACGACAAAGGGCCGCAGATAAAACGGCACATCGCCGAAGCTAAGCGTCGCGCCGCCCCGCACACCCAGCGTCAGTTTCGAATGCAACGGCAGGAACTGCATTCCGGTCAGATTGACGCGCTGGAACTCGTCGTCGCTACCCAAAGCCTGGTCGAACAGCCCCGCCCGGGCCTCGACATACGTGCCGCGCGTTGGCGTGAAGATATTCTCCCGCGAATCGTAGGTGAGCGACGGCGTCAACCCGCCCACACGGGAGTCGCGTTCGAAGTCCGGCAAACCCGGCGTCGTCGCCGGCGCGTCAAACTCTACCTGCGTGGTGGCCAGCGCATAGCCGAGTCCGGCCCAAACGCGTGAATTGCCGAGCCGATACTTTGCCTCCACCAAGCCGCCAACGGGTGCCAGATTGTAAGCGAGCGGACGGTCTTCCAGTGCGCCGTCCTCGCCGATCCCGTAAAAGTCGAGATTCACCGAGGCGTACACCACACCCACCAGCGTCTTCAACCGTTCGTCCAGCCAGTGCCGCGAGTCGCCCGCCATCACGCCCCAGGTGCCGTTTTCCGTGGCCAAGCCGCCGACCGCGGTGATGTTCGGCCGACCGAAGCCGGCCTGCGCATCGCCCTTGGGTCTGTCAACGAACACCAGTGCTCCCGCGGCACCGTAGCCGACCGCCGGCTCGGTGATGGGAATCACCACAGGCGCGAAGCCGTACGACTGGTCCATGAAATCGCTGAGGTCCAGCCAGCCGTCCTCGGCCGAAAAGAACTTCGACGGGGTTTTGGTGGTTGTGGAAACCGGTGACGGCTCGTCGCCCGCGGCAATTCGGAACGTCGCCGCCTGGGTCACGGACATAACGCCCAACCCCACGGCGATCCCCACCGCGCGCAGCAGCTCCCCGGCGAGTTGCCGCGACCTCTCGCCTATCGAACGATCCGCGTTCATCAACCAACACCCACTCCCACAGCCCCAGAGTGAGGCCGCTGGCGCGTCCGTAGGGTTCGACGCCGTGCTGACATCCTTGTCGAGTTTCACCATGAACTTCGACCCCGCAATGGCCTGCGCGCCGGCGCTGGCGGGGGCAGCCGCCGCTACAGGAGCCGACGGCGCAGCCGGCTGGCCTGCAGCCTGCTGTTCGCGTGGTGAGAACGTGAGGTTGGTGATCGTCGCAACGGCTATGGACTGCACTTTTCTATCCACTTCGAACTGGATGTTTGTTGCATCGCCCCCTTTGAACGTCCCCTGAAGAACCTTGCCGTCTTTCAGGATCACGGTGTCACCCCAGGCAAACGGTGCAAGAGTAAACAGAAGGGCACCTGCAACACAACAGACCACATATCGTCTTAGTTGCCTCATGACCATTTCCATCTGGGCCTTTGCCCGCGTAACAGGTGTGCGCATCAGAAACTGAACTTAGCCTCCAAGCCAATTCCGTCGGTGGTGACATCGTACTTGAAGTAATCCGCGTCGGCGCCGGTCTCGTAGTCGAGGCTCAGAACCCGGTATCCCAAACCCAGTGAGAACAATTCGGTGAATTGGTAACCGACGACGGCGTTCCCGAACCAAGCGAAGTCCGACCCCCCAAGCCCCAGATCGCCCCGAATGGAGAGAAGCCACTTCGCGCCCAACACGGTGTGATAACGGCCGCCGACGAACACGTCCCCCCAGTTGTGTGTATCTTCGCTCGTCTTTTCGCCGCTTATAGCGCTCGCCGTAGCGCCGAGATCGAAGATATAGTACCGTCCCGCGAGCAGGACATCGAACTTTTCGGAGACGCGGTAACCGCCCCCAAGTTCGAGAATCCATTGCGTGAAGTCCATATCCGCCTTGACCGTCTCCTTGAGGATCTCGACGTCTCTCTCCGCCCCCAAGTTCACATAATAGATGTCCGTCATGAGAACCATTTTCGGGTTGCGCGCTTCGAAATAGCCGGAGGCCGTAAAATCGAGATAGCCGACCAGATCGCTGAAGCTGGCTTCCGCCGGCTGGTCCCCAAGTCTGCCCACGCCGACCGTTCCATCCAGTCCGCTGAACCACCCATATACCGCCGCATCGTACTTCCATTCCTCCGCCAGCGCCGGAAGGGCGGTGAGCGCCGTGATCATAGCGATCGCGACAGTCGCAATCGTCATTCGCTTCAGGTCGTTCTTCATCTGGATTCTCCTTTTAAGCTCACTTCACCTTGAACTTCCTGGCCTGCCCCCTGTGAGGGACCACACTTTCGCGCGTCAGTCCCGGAACCAGCGACCGGCAGCCCGGTTTGGACTGCCGGTCACTGGAATGTGCTTACTGCCGCGCCATAGCGATGCGGATCGCGTCCTCCGGCGAGATCAGGTGATCCGAGTCTTCGGCAGCCTCGGCGATCGCAAGCTGCACGCCCTTGACGCGGCCGTTGAAGGCGTTGCCATGCGAGCCGTAGTCTTCCGAGACAGGAGCGCCGGTATCCTCTCCGACATCCAAGCCGTCGTCGGCGGAGAAGATCATCGCCAGCGTCGCCGCGATATCCCCCTCGCCGACCTTCTTGCCGTCGGTGTAAAGAGTCACCTTGCCGCCCTTGCCCAGACCGCCGCCTGCGTACGCGAACTCCATGCGCACCTGGTGCTCGCCCGCGGGGATCGGCGTCGCCCCCTCGACGTAGAAGTGTTTCAGGCCACCCCAGTTGTAGCAGTACTTGAGCTTGCCGCCCTTGGCGTAGAGGCTCCAGCCGCCGATGTTCGCCCCCTGGGCGATGATGACGCCCTCGGCGCCCTTCTCCGGCACGACGATCTCGGCGGTGACGGAGTGGGACTTGTTCTTGAGGTTGAGGACACAGTTCTCCGAGAGGCGTCCCATGCCGCCGAAGAGGAGCTGGGTTTTGCCCTTGATGAGCACCGGGCGGCCGGCGGTGTCCGGGTTGATCTTCTCCAGCAACCGGTCGTCGATGGGCAGCACCTTGTAGCGCGTCGCCTCGATCAGCCAGAGCCGCTGCAGCTCGTGGAGCTTCTCCGGCATCTGCTTGGCGAGGTCGTTCGCCTGGCTCCAGTCCTTGGTGGTGTCGTAGAGCTCCCAGATGTCGTCGTCCAGCGGGATGCTTTTACTGCTGATCCAGGGCGTCACGTGCTTCGTCACCGCGGTCCACCCCTTGTGGTAGATGCCGCGGTTGCCGAACATCTCGAAGTACTGCGTCTCGTGCCGCTCCACCGCCTTGGCGTCGTTGAACGAGTAGAGCATGCTGACGCCCTCGATCGGGTCCTGATGCGCGCCGTTCACCGAGACCGGCTCGGGCAGCCTCGCCGCCTCGAGTATCGTCGGCGCCACGTCGATCACGTGGTGGAATTGCGAGCGGATCTCGCCCTTCGCCTTGATCCCCTTCGGCCAGTGGACGATGGTGCCGTTGCGCGTGCCGCCCCAGTGCGAGGCGACCTGCTTGGTCCACTGGTAGGGCGTGTTCATCGCGTGCGCCCAGCCCACGGCGTAATGGTTGTACGACTCCGGCCCGCCCAGCTTGTCGAGCCGGGCCAAGAGGTACTCGGGCGTCTCGAGGGCCTGCAGACCGTTGAAGTAGCTCATCTCGTTGAAGCAGCCATTGAGCGAGCCCTCGGCGGAGGCGCCGTTGTCGCCGATGATGTAGTAGACGAGCGTGTCGTCTAGGACGCCCAGCTTCTGCAGGCCGTCGATGATGCGGCCGACGTGGTGGTCGGTGTACTCCATGTACCCGGCGTAGACCTCCATCTCCCTGCGGAGCACCGGCTTAAACGGCTCCGGCATGTCACTCCAGGCCGGGATCTCCTTGTGGCGGGCGGTGAGCTGACAGTCAGCCGGGATGACCCCCAGCTTCTTCTGCCGGACGATGGTCTCCTCGCGCAGCTTGTCCCAGCCCTGGTCGAACTTGCCCTTGTACTTGTCGGCCCACTCCTTGGGCACGTGGTGCGGGGCGTGGGTCGCGCCAGGCGCGAAGTAGGCAAAGAAGGGCTTGTCGGGCGCCAGCGCCTTCTGCTGGGAGATCCAGCCGATGGCTTTGTCGGTCATGTCCTCCATCAGGTGGTAGCCCTCGTCGGGCGTCTTCTTCGGTTCGACCGGCGTGGTGCCCTCATACAGCGTCGGGTACCACTGGTTTGCCTCGCCGCCAATGAAGCCGTAGAAGTATTCGAAGCCGCCGCCGCCCGTGGGCCAGGCGTCGAACGGACCGGCCGGACTCGTCTGCCAGACCGGAACCTCGTGGCACTTGCCGAACTGCGCGGTGCTGTAGCCGTTGAGCTTCAGCGTCTGGGCCAGCGGCGACATGGAGTTCGGGAGCACCGAGCAGTAGCCCGGCGCGCCGGTGGCGATCTCGGTGATGCCACCCATGCCGGCGGAGTGGTGGTTGCGCCCGGTCAGCAGCGCCTGCCGCGTCGGCGAGCAGAGGGCGGTGGTGTGGAAGCGGGTGAACTTCAAACCGTTCGCCGCCAGCTTCTCCGCGTTCGGCGTCTGGCAGGGACCGCCGAAGGCGCTGGATGACCCGAATCCGGCGTCGTCGATGAGAATGACCAGCACGTTGGGCGCCCCCTTGGGCGGCCGCAACTGCTCGATCGGCGGGAACTTGGTGTCAGGGTCCTTCGCGTCGTAGGTGATCAGACCGGGCCGCGTCGTGTTCGGCATCGGCAGATGCGAGCGGTGTTTCGTGTCTTGTGTGCTCATTTCACTTCCTCCTTTTTAACTTGACAGTGCAAAGTTTTCATGGGGATTATACCCAATTTTTGTCTACGAAGAAGACGAGCAGTTTCTTCAAGCGCCTTGAAGTCGTCGCGCGAGATCATCACCACGGATGCACCTCCTTATATAATCAATAAAACAATCAGGGCATAACCCGCGGCTCCCGCACAGAACGGCCAGAAACGGCCGCCGTTTTCTTTTGGCAACTCCATGATCATGCTGTTGATCACCACGCCACCCCCCACGAAGCCCTGGAGCGTGGACAGAACCGTTACGGATATGGTACTCAACGATCCCACGACCCAGCCTGCCAACACCGCTCCGCCAAGAATCCACTTGCCGCTCCGGTCGTACAAGGCGCCGTGTTCCCTCCGGAGGGAATGATCGGCACCAAGGAAGTGGAGAAACATGGCTACGAAGTAGAGAATCAAGAAGGGCAACCCGCGCCCCGCCTCATCCACCATCAGGTAGCTCACCAGGCCGCCGTAAACGGCAAATCCTCCGACGTGGAGCCGGTAGACCAGATCCCTCTTCCCTTCCTTTTCCTTCTCTTCCCGCCTCCGTGCCCGGGACCTCGAAACCAGATTCTCCAGCCCGTACAAGAGGACAAATCCCACGAGAGCCGATGTGTAGACTCTCCGTTCTGGAAAAGGAAGGCCACTGCCCGCAGTAGCTTTTGTAAAAGCGTCCTGGGCTCTAACCATCTCCGGAAGAAGATGGACGAAGACATAGGCTGTGGCGATTCCGGCAGCCACGGAGAGCCACCGTCTCCGGTGGGTCTTCACGCCTATTTCCAAATGACCGCCGAGAATGAACGTGGCAGAGAGGAGAATCGCCGCCACAAGGGACCCCAGGGAATCCATGGCCACCCCTTCTGCGAAGCGCCCTTCTCAGAAAAACCATTGAAAGATGCTGCTCAAAAAAGCAAGAAGCCCAAGACCGCCCACGACGATGGCAACGATTAAAGAGAGAGACCATGAGGATTTTCCATCCGATATACTCAGTTTTCTCATCAAGTTGTGATTTTGAATGATCGCGGGGATCAAAATCAATGTCCCGATAGTGAGGAGGGCCAGACCCAGATGGCGCGCGCGTTCGCCATGGAACTGATGACTAAGGTCCCCCTGAGAGCTTTGGAGATACTCGAAGAACTTAAGGATGGT
>Ga0315276_10001074_pt1 | contig 24226 bp, 14 predicted proteins | sample YL17G05_0_MG_FD_204542 | JGI IMG/M metagenome (GOLD analysis project Ga0315276, IMG submission 204542) | Sediment microbial communities from Yellowstone Lake, YNP, Wyoming, USA - YL17G05_0 | ecosystem: Environmental > Aquatic > Freshwater > Lake > Sediment | place: USA: Wyoming | collected... | reverse complement strand
GCGCCCCCCCGCCCCCCCCCCCCCCCCCCCCCTCCCACGCACCGACACGCCCTCCCCGTGCTTGACCGGGTCGGAGACGGCAACGATGAACCGGGGGAGCGGCCCCGCGGCGTCGGCGAGGCCGGCAGGGCCGGCGTCGCCCGCGGCGGATGCCCCGATTGGTGCCGGGTCCTGAGCGAGAGGGGTGGCGGCCGGAGGCGTCGGCGCGGCGCGGGACGCGATGGGGAGGCGCCCCGCCCCCGCCCCGCCTCTCGCGCTCCCTCTCTATCTCCTCTCTCACATTCAGCACAACACTCTGGCCGAGCACCACCGACTCGTACGGCGGCGGCGGCGGCTCGTCCGGGGGGGGGGACGCGCGCGCGCCGCCAAACGCGGCCTCGGTCGCCACCGCGGGCGCGCCGCTCGCGGCCTCGATGGTCGCAAACTGCAGTGGGTCGTCGGGCGCGGGCTCCATGGTTGCGAGGAGGAGTGCTCGCGATGCAGCCCTGCACGGCTCGTCCCCCCCTTCCACTCTGTGCATGCCCTCCGCCCGGGCCGCCGCACGCCGCCTGCTCCGCGCGTGCCGCCGCCTGCCGGCCGGCCCCTGCCGCGACAAGGCGACCGCCAACGCGCGGTCGGCGCTGCGGGCGCCCGCGGGGCGCACGCCCGCCGACGCGGGCGACGCCGCGCTCGTGGTCGAGTGGCTGGCCCAGGGGCTGCCCAGCGTGAGGGAGAGCGGATTGGATGGGGGGCTGGCATGGGCGCGGCGTCGCGCGCAGCGGTTTGCGGGCGCTGCGGCCGGCGCGCGGGCCGCGGTGCTCGGCCCTGGTCGGCCCGCGCATGCTGTGCCGTCGCACGGCGCTGGGTGGCGCCGGCGGCGGCCGCCACCCGGCCAGCGGCCGACAACCCTCGCCCCTCCGCAGCCCACCCTCGACGCCCTCCTCGCCCACTTCCCCCCCAAGCGCCCCCGCCCATGACCGACGCCGTGCCCGCGGCCGCCCTGGTGCGGCCGTGCCTCGAGGCGATCGTGGAGGCGGCCGCCGGCCGGAAATTCAACGACCTGCGCCACGAAGCTCGCGTGAGTACAAGGAGGGAGGGGAGGGGGTGGAAGCGTGGAGGGAGGGTGAAAGGGCGGCGGCGAGGGGAGCGCGGCGCCGACGCCGCTCCCCCTCTCTCCTTCTCAGTCGCTCCTGCTCGACCTGGACGCCGCGCTGCGCCCCGTCGCGCCCGGCACCGAGGACGTGGAACCGGAGACCGGCGAGCCGCCCCCACCTTCTTCCCCTCCGCGTCCCGCGACGCCGCCGTCGGCCGCCGGCTCGCCGCGCGTGACGCTCGACCCTGTCGACCCCACCCGCGTCACCGCCGAGTTTAGCGGCGCGGGCGGCGAGGTCGCGGTGTGCGAGGGCGGCGTCGTGCGCGCGACCGCGGACGACGACGGCGACGGCGGCGCGGCCGAGGCCGACGCGGCGGCCGCCGACTCGGCCTTTGTCGGCACCGTGCCCGCCGCCGGCGCCGCCCGCCTGCTCGCCGTCCTCACCGCGGCGGCGGCGACGCGGCGGCCCCCGCTCGCCGCGCCCGCGCTCGACGCCGCGGCGCGCCTCGTGTCGCACAGCGTCGTCGGGGGAGGGGTCCACACTGTGACCGCCCGCCCCGGCGCCCCGCTGCCCCCCCACGCGGCGACCATCGCATTGTTGGCCAAATGTGAAGCCGCAGCCGGCGACGACGGGTGCGCGCTCGCCGCGCTGCGCGGGCTGGTCGCGGCCGCTTCCTCGCCGACGCTCCACCTGCACGGCTCGGCCCGCCTGCTCGCCCTGCGCGCCGCTTACAACATCGCGCTGCTGGCGCGGTCGGAGGCGGTGGCGGCGGCGGCGCGGGCGAGCCTGCTGCAGGTCGCTGTCTCGACGTTTGCGCGGCTGGAAGCGCGCTCGCGCGTCGCGCGCGCGCCGCCCGCCGCCCTCCCCCCACCCGACGGCGCGTCCGCCCTGGCCGCCGCGTCCGCCGCGGCCGAGCGGGGCGCCGCGTCCTTTGTGGCGGACGCGCTGGCCGACGCGTGGCGCGGGGTGGGCGGCGGGGGGAGCGCGCCTGCGCGCGCGCTGTCGCTCGACGCCGCCTTTGGCCGGTCGCCCTCGGGCGACGGCAGCGACGGGCAAGTGAGTCTGTGTTCCAGTCCGACGTACGCTGCGGCGGAAGCTGCAGTCGTGGCGGCGGCGTCGCGGCCGGCGTCGGCCGCCGCCGGCTCCGACCCCACCACCGCCCGCCCCACCACTGCCGCCGCCGCGCGAGCCGCCGCCGCCGCCGCCGGCCCCGACGGCGAGGCCGTCCTGGCCACCCTGCACCGGGACGCCTACTTCGTCCTGCGCGCGCTCTGCAAACTGGCGGTGCGCCCCGCCGACGGCGGCGACGCGGCCGCGCGCGGGCGCCTGCTCGCGCTCGACCTCCTGCACGCCGTCGTATCCAACGCGGGGCCCGAGTTTTCAGCCGACCTCCGGCTGCAGGCCGCGGTGCGGCAGCACCTGTGCCTGGCGCTGCTCAAGAATGGCGGGTCGCGCGCGCCGGCGGCTGCGCGCGCCGCGGCGTCGGTCTTCACTGCGGCGTTGCTGCGCTTGCGGGCCGGGCTCAAGGCCGAGACCGGCGTTTTCTACCCCATGCTGCTGCTGGCGCCGCTGGAGCCGGCGCCGGCGGTGCCCCCGGGCGTGCCGCCCCCGCCTCCCCCGGACGCGCTCGCGCGCGCGACAGCCCTCCGCTGCCTCGCCCGCGTCGCGGCCGACGGCCAGCTCCTGGTCGACCTCTTTGTCAACTTTGACTGCGACCTCGAGGGCGCGAGCCTGCTCGAGCGGTCGGTCGCCGCGCTCGCGCGCGCGGCAGCGCCGCCGCCGCCGTTCGAGGGGGCGGCGCCGCCGCCGCCGTCGCCCGAGGAAGCTGCGTTGAGGTCGGCCGCCGCTGCTTGCTTGGCATCGGTGCCGCAGAGCTTGGCCGACTGGGTGGCGGCCGACGCGGACTCGCGGCGGGGGGCGGCGGAAGCGGCGGCCGCCGCCGCCGCCGCTGCCGCCGCCGCGGGCGGCGCCCCTCCAACCCTCCTCGACCCCACCCTCTCCGGCGCCGCCCTCCTCACACCCGCCGGCGACGAGCAGGCCGCCCTGGCCGCGAGGCGCGCGCACAAGGCCGCGTTCCGGGCCGCGGTCGCGCTCTTCAACGCCAAGCCCGCCAAGGGCCTCGCCGCCCTGCGCGACCTGGGGCTGGTGGGGGCGGAAGCGGGCGATGCAGCGGCCTTCCTGGCGCGTCAAGGCACCGGCCTGGATAAGGCCGCCATCGGGGAACTGCTCGGCGAGCGCGACGAGTCCCTCTTGAAGGTCATGCACGCCTACGTCGACGCCCTGGACTTTGCGGGCGCCACGTTTGACGGCGCGCTGCGCTCGTTCCTGGACGGGTTTCGGCTGCCGGGTGAGGCCCAGAAGATCGACCGGCTCATGGAAAAATTCGCGCAGCGTTATGTCGCGTGCAACCCTTCTTCATTCCGGTCCGCCGACGTCGCCTACGTCCTCGCCTACTCGGTCGTCATGCTCAATACGGACGCGCACAACCCGCAGGTCAAGGTCAAGATGAGCAAGGCCGACTTTGTGCGCAACAACCGCGGCGTCGACGACGGCGCCGACCTCCCCGAAGAGTTTTTGGGGGAGCTCTACGACCGCATCGTGCACGACGAGATCAAGATGAAGGATGGCGGCATGGGCGGGGCGGCGGCCGGCGGGGGTGCGGCCGCGGCGCAACCCCCCGCGTCGTGGGTCGACGCGATCCTCGCCCTCGTCCCCGGCGGCCGCCGCGGCGCGTCCGCGGCCGACCCTTCGGACGTCACCCTGCGCGCGACGCACGCCGCGCTGCGGGACGCGGCGCGCGGGGCGGCATTTGCGGCGGCCGCCGGGCCCGACGCGGCGCGCGCGCTCCTCGACGCGACGTGGCAAGTCACTGTGACGGCCCTTGCGTCTGCCTTTGATGCCGCGCCCGACGGCGACGGCGCGGCCGACGCGTGCCTGCAAGGGATGGTGGCGGTCGCGCGCGCGGCGGCCGCGCTCGGCGCCGCGGCCCCCGTCCGCGCCGTCGCGGCCGCGCTCGCGCCGCGCACCCGCCTCCACGCCCCCACCACCATGCGCCCCAAGCACGGCGCCGCCATGCGCGCCCTGCTCGCGGTGGCGGACGCGGGGGGGGACGCGCTGGGGGGGGACGGGTGGGGTGACGTCCTGCGCTGCTGCTCGCTGTGGGAGTTGCTGAGCACCGTCGCCGGCGGCGCCCCTTCGGACGCGTCCATGTTTGGCGTGCCAGCCCCGACGCCCGCGCCTGCGCCGCGGAGGAGCCTGTTTGGGCGGTCGGTTTCGACCGCCGCGCCGGCCGGCCCGCCCCCGGCCTCTGTGCGCGACGCGCCGCTCGCCCCCCCGCCCGCCACCGTCCTCCTCCCCCCTCCCGGCGTCCTGGACGCCGTCAACGCCGACGCCGTCGACCGCGTCTACGTCCGGTCCGCCCGCCTGGGCGCGGACGCGGCGGCCGATTTCGTCGCGGCGCTCGCGCGCGTCGCGACTGACGAGCTGGCGACAGAGTCGCCCCGCGTCTTTTCCACGTCCAAGATCGTGGACGTCGCCCACTTCAACATGGACCGCATCCGGCTCGTGTGGTCGCGCCTGTGGGCGACGCTGGGCGACTTTTTCGTGGGCGCCGGCGCGCACGCGTCGCTGCCGGTTGCCCTGTACGCCGTCGACGCCCTGCGCCAGCTCGCATCGAAGTTCCTCGAACGGGACGAACTTGCCAACTACTCGTTTCAGACCGAGTTCCTGCGCCCGTTCGTCGGCATCGTGCGCGGCGCGCGCCGCGTCGAGGTGCGCGAGCTCGCGGTGCGCTGCCTCGCCCAGCTCGCGTCCTCGCGCGGCCCCTGCATCCGGTCCGGGTGGCGCTCCATGTTCATGGCGTTCACCGCGGCGGCGGGCGACGAGAGCCCGACCGTGGTGCGCCTGGCGTTTGCGGCGGTCGAGCGCGTCGTGCGCGACGCGTTTGCGTCGATCGCCGACCCGGAAGCCGCCGCCTTTCCCGACGCGGTGAACTGTCTGGTTGCATTTGCCAACGCGGCCGTGCCGGCGGACGTGGGGTTGAACGCCATTGCGTTCCTGCGCTTTTGCGCCGACCGGCTCGCGGGCGGCGACGTCGCGGATGCGACAGGAGGGCGCGGGGACGACGGCCGCGACGCGGGAGCCGGCTCTCTGGCCCCGCCCCAGCCGCACCCGGACGCGCTGCGCATCCGGCCGGCGGGCACGCCGACCGCCGCCCACTCGACCCCCCCCCCGCTCGACGACGCGCGCCTCTACGCCTGGTTCCCCCTGCTCGCCGGCCTCTCCGAGCTCGCGTTCGACCCGCGTCCCGACACCCGACACGCGGCGCTGGAAGTCCTGTTTGGCGTGCTCGCTGCGCACGGCGGCGCGTTCACGCCCGCGTTTTGGGAGCGCGTCTACACCTCCGCGCTGCTCCCCGTCTTTGACCACGTGCGCGCGGGCGACGCGCGGGCGACCACGTTTGCGGCGCCGACCGGCGCCGGCGACGGCGCGGACGCGTGGCTGTACGCGACCGCGACGCGGTGCCTCGCGCGCACGGTCGACGTCGCGACCGCGTTCTGGCCCGCGACAGAGTGTTTGCTGCCCAAACTTTTGGACCTGCTGGGCGGCCTGGCTCGGCGCCCGCACGCCCCGCTGGCTGGCGTGGGCGTGGCCGCGCTCGCGCGCCTGGTCGACGCGGTCGGCCCGCTCGCCGACGCGCGCGCGTGGGGGTCGCTCGCCGCCGCGCTCGCGTCAGCGCTGGCCGACACGGCGCCCGATTTGCGGGCCCTGGTTGCCGCGCGTGAGGCCGCCGGCGGCGACGGCAAGGCCTACCTGGCCGCAGGCGCGGGCGCGCGGCGGCTCGCCGACGCGCGCGCCGCGCTCGCCGTGCAGGCCCTGCTCGTCGCCGCCGCCGCCGACACGCTGGCGTCGCACGGGGGCGTGGCTCCGCCCGAAGCGCAGGCGGTGCTGTTGGATGGCCTCGAAGCCGCCGCCGCGCGCGGCGCGGCGGCCGACGGCGACCGCGCGCTGCGCGCCGCGCTCGCGGCCGCCCAGGCGGCCGACGGCGTGCGCGCGCCCGAGAAGGTGCCGGATCCGCCATTATTGGCGCTGGAAGCGGATGCTGGGGCGGCCTTGCTCGCGGCGGTGGCGGCCGCAGCTTTGCGCGCCGACGCGGCGGGCGACACCGCCGCGGCGGCCGCCGCCGAGGCCCGCCTCTCGGCCGTCATCGCGCGCTCCCTCACCGCCGTCGAGCTCGCCGGCGCGGAAGCCCCCGTCCCGGACGACAGCGCGGCCGCGGCCGACGCGGCGGCGCGCGCCGAGGCGGCCGCGCGCGCGCCGCTCGCGGTGGCGGCCCTGGCGGCGTTGCGCCTCGCGCCGCCCGCGCGCGCGTCCCGGCTGATCGGGCTTCTCTTCTCCCGGGTCACCGCCGTGCTGGCCGCGCCGCACGCGCCGCCGCCAGTGCTCGCGGAAGTGGCCGCGTTGCTCGACGCCGCCGTCGCGCCCGTGCTCGAGCGTGTGGCGGCGGGAGGGCAGGGATGAGGAATCGTGTTTTGGGTTGCGAGGAGGGTAGGGCGGTTTGGAAAAGGGGGGTCGGGTGACTCGTGTGGAGCGCTCTTCCGACGGCGCGGGAGCGCGCCGAGCTCGCCCCGCCTCTCCCCATCCCTCGTCCGCCATTACTGGAGGGACGTGCATTGCACGCGGCGACGGCGCGCATAAAGGCGGGACGCAGAACCGAACTGAGCCAACCCCAAAAACCAGCAGCCCCTCTTCCCACCTCCGCGTCTCTCACCCGTACGCTGTCGGCATGGCCCCATCCCCATTAAACCCTTGATTCGTCTGGGGCGACAAGTAGTGCCGCATCTGGCCGTCCTGGCCGTCGACGCCGGGCAGGCCGTTGCCCTGCAACAGGCCGGCCGCTTTGGGCATGACGTCGGCCGCCGAGTAGACGAAGCGCGGGTCGTGATCAGGTGGGGCGGAGGCGGCAGGCGGGGGGGGGGGGGGGGCGGTCGGCGTGAGCAAATAGAATGCGGTCGGTGGCGGCGGCGGCGACTGCCTCAGCGTTCTCGCGCCCACGGCGGCGGAGGTTAGGGCGGTCAAGACAATGAGCGCTAGGGTGAGGGGCAGCCGGGGGCGCGGCATGGCGGCCACGCCGCGCGGCGAGAGTGCCGCGCGATGGGGTCGGGCGCAACCGCCGCCGCGCCTAGTGGCGCCAGCGAGGCGTCGACGCCGCCCGGCGCCCGCCCAGCGACAAACAATGAATACTACATTCCTCCCGCGCCGCCGCCGCCCGCGGCCGGCCCTCACCGCCACGACAACGCGGCGCCGACGCCGCAGTTGCATCCTTTCACGGCGCCGCCGCCGCCCGCCCCACCTCCACCACCCCATCCGGCAAATCACCCAGCGCAACAGCGACCGGGTCGGGCGCGGCGGCGCCCGTGCGCGCCAGAGCCGCGACCGACGCCGACCCCGAGCCCGCGCCGCCCGCGAGCGGCTGCCCCGACGCGGCCGTCACGGCAAACGCCATTGCGTCGTCTGCGCCGGTGCTGGCGGCGTCCGGGACGACGGCCCACGACTTTTGGGGGGCGGGCGTCTCTTCCGGGGCCGCCCACGCAGATGCGGGCGCCGGCGCCTGCGCCGCGGCGGCGGCGGCCACGGCGGCGAGCAGGAGCAGGCCCAGAACGCGCATTTTAGGGGCGGGAGTTCGGCGGGAGCCGAAGGCGTGGTGTGAAGAGCCGCATGAGGGCGCACAAAGGCCGGCGAGCGGCGGGGCCGACGCGCGGCGGCGCTGCGGGGGCGCTCACGTGCCGCCCGGCGACCGCCCAGCACCGCCGACACCACAGAAGCCGACCCCCAAACAAGCCCAGTTGCACACATTAAAGCACGGAGCGCGCTGCGGGTGCGGGGAGGGACGACTCGGGAACATGGGGGTCCGCCCGCCCTCCCTCGTCGTCACCCGCCGAGCCCCGGACCCAGCCCGCCCACCCTCTCGCCGTCACCCGTCGAGCCCCAGTCCGGAGCCAGACCCCATGCCCATGCCGCCGTACGCGACGCCGCCGCCGCCGAGGCCGACGCCCGTCTGATAACCGCCGGACGACGCGAGGCCGCCCGGGTAGTAGCCATAGTCATATCCATAACCGGGGTACCAGCCCGACCACGGGGAGCAGCCGAGCGTCATGGTGGAGAGGCACTGCTGCATCGCGCCGCCCGACGGCGGCGGCGGCGGCGGCGCCGGCGCGGCAGGGGGAGGCGGGGGCGAAGGCGCGGGCATCAGCAGGTAGGCGTCCGCGCCCCCTTGGTCGATGAAGAGGGAGACCGAGGTGAGCGCCAGCGTGCGCGCCGTGGGCGACTGCGGCGGGTCGGCGGCGCGCGCGGCTGCCGCGCGCGCGGCCGCCGCGCGAAATTTGGCCGCCGCCAGGTCGGCGACCCAACCAGGCACGTCCGTGTCCGCGTAGCCGTCGCCGCCGATGGCCAGGGGTGCGCCCTGGTTGCTCGCGGGGACGCGCGTCGGCACGACGTCGACGGTCGCGGTCAGCGTCCGGTTCGCCCCATCGTACTCGGGCCACCCCCGCACCGTCAGCACGGCCGTCACCTCACCCTCCGCCGCCGACGACCCGACCATGGCCAGGTTGGGCGCGCCGAGCCAGGCGTCGTCGCCAGTCTCGTCGCGTGCCACGAGCGCGCGCGCGGTCGCCAGCGTGGCGGTCGGCAGCACGCCCGCCGCGCGCACGGGGCGCTCAGCAAACCAGGTGGCGCGCGGGGACACGCCGGTGAGGGTGAGCGTGCCGGCGTCGGGGCGGGCGGGGTCGGCGCCGACGCGCAGGTCGGCGGTCGACGCGAGGAGGGTGAAGAGGATGGAGGTGCCCGGTGGGAGCCCTGTGGCGGTCGCTTGGTCGGCCGTCATTTCGGACGACAGCGGGCGGCGGGCGGCGACCGCGGCGGCGACAAGCGCGGCCAGGATGGCCGCGCGCACCCGCATCGCGGCGCCTAGTCGGGGGGTGGGGCGCCAATCCGGGTGCGGGAGCCGCGGGAGCGCCGCTCTAAGGGGCGGCCGCGCGCGTGGGCGGTGGCTTGGGGCAAAACTCGGGCGGTTGGGGCGGCTGTGTCGCGGGGCGGGCGGCAACCGCCCGCTGCGGCCGCGGGCGGGCGGGCGGCCGCCGCCGCCTTCAGTCGACCCTCCCCACCTCCCACCATGGCCACCTCGATCGCCTGCCTCCCCTTCGCCCCCCTCATCGCCCTCCCCCCTGTCGCCGTCGCCGGCGCGGGCGTGCTCGCCGTGCTCTTCTCGGCGCCCGGCCTCGGCGCGCCGCTCGTGCGCGCCGGCCTGATCCGCACGCCCGAGATCGTGACCGTGGTCAGTACGTTCCTGGCCATTGCCGTCGCGGGCGGCGCGGCGTGGGCGGGGCTGGCGCGCGGGGCGGGGGGGGGCGTCGCCGCGCGGCTCGCACGCGCGCCGTGGCGCGCGCGCCAGGCCGCGTCCAAGGCGGGCGACGCCGTGTGCCCATTTACGGGTCAGGATGTGGCGTGTTGGCGTGGTGGGTGCGCGGCCGCGGCGGCGGGCCGACCGTTGCCCCCTCGTCCCTCGTCAGGCAACCGCGCGGCCAAGCGCTGCCCCGCATGCTCCGCCTGCGTCGCCCCCGCCGCCTGGCACCCCGGCCACAAGCTGGCCGGCAAGGGGCCGGGGTCGGGCGCGCTGCTGTGGGAGCTGGCGGGCAAAGCGTTGGCCGAGGTGAGAGAGATAACGAAAGAGGAAGAAATTAAAAAAGCAAAAGATTAAGGGCAGCACGGTCTTCAACAATTACCTCTCCGCCCTCCCATCTCCAGGAAAAGGGCGACGCGGCCGCCACTAGGGTCAAGCTGGACACCTTGCTGTCTCTTCGGGGCAACTTTTTGACGGGTGCGCGGGCAGGAAGCGAGGCGGCGGGGCTTTCGGGTGGGGGTCGGCCGAGCGCGCGCGCCAAACACCCTCCCTACTCCCCACGCCACCCCCCACTCCCCCTCTCTTCCTGTAGCCTCCATCGGCCCGTGCTGCATCGGGTGCCAGGCCGCCCTGACGGCCACCAACCTGCACCCGCGTCTCGGCTGCGCGGCAGCGTGCGCCGCGGCGGCCGCCTGCCTCGTGCCCTGGGGTTTTGGCGCATCCCTGGCCCAGCTGGATGATGTGGCGAATGGGCTGGGTGGTGAGTTAGGGTGGGAGGGAGAGGGGAGCGCGGCAGCGGCGCGAGCGTGCTGCAGCCGACCCCCCTCCCCCTCATCCCTCCCTCAGGCCGCATCCAGGCCGCCGCCGAGATCTTCGCCGTCTGGCTGGCGGCCGTCACCGTGCTGACGGCCTTACACGCGGCGGCGGCCGCGACCCTGGCCGCCGCGCGCTGCGAGCGCGAGCCAGGCGCGCCCGCGCCGCGCGCGCCGGGCGCGGCGCTCGAGTGGCTGGCGGGCGCCAAGGGGGGGTGGGGGGGGCTCAAGAAGCGCACGGCGTGATGATGGGGGGAGGAGGGGGCGGGGCGGGCGGGGTGGGAGAGTCTGTCGGACCCATCGCTCCCTCTTGCTACAGCGCGGCCGCCGCGCCGACAACCGCCGCCGTAAGCGCGGCCAGCCGGGCGGTGGATTTCGAGTCGGCGGACGCGGCGGCGGCCGCTGCGGCCTCGAACGCCTCGGCCGCGTCCCTCGCGCGGCGCGCCGCGCGGCCGGCCGCGGCGCCGCCGCCGGCGGCGAGCGCCAGCGCGGCGTCGCACGCGGCGTCCACCCCAGCGCGCGCCAGGGGCCAGTGGGCACCCGCCCCGCACCAGACGGCGCGCGCGGCGGCGGCGCGCGCGCGGCGCGCCGCGGCGGCGAGCGCCGTCCGCACCGGCGGCGGCGCACGCGCCGCGACGCCCGCCACCCCTCTCGCGGCCGCCGCCAGCTCACCGCCCGCGTCCTCGCACAGCGCGCGCAGCACGGCCAGCACGGCGGTGGCGGCGCGCGTCGCGGGCACGCCGTGCGCCGCGCCGCGCGCGCGGTCGGCGCGCAGAGCGCGCGTGAGCGCGGCGTAGGCGCGAGCGGGGCCGAGGGCGCCGACAAAGACGCGGCCGAGCCAGGCGCCCATGGACGGATCGATCAGATCCAGGCAGGGCGGCAGCCTGAACCGGACGCGGAGCGCGCGCGCGTCGCGCGCGGCGCCCTCGCGCGGGCGCCCGTCGTCCGCCTCGCCGCAGCGGCGGGCGCGCCATGTGATGCGCACGGATTCGGGTGCCAGCATGGCGCCGGGGCGGGCGGCCGCCAGTGCGTCGCGGAGGGCGCCTTCAAGCGCGGCCGCCGCTCGCGGGCCGGGCGCGTGGCGTGCGAAAGTGGCCGCCGCCGCGTCTGCGGCCGCCGCCAGCAGGTCGGGCGACAGCAAGAAGCCGGTGTTGAACGCTGCGCTCAACGCGCCAGGGGCTTTGGGCTCCAGGGCGGCCGCCAGCGCGCGCTGCGGCGCGCGGGCCGCGGCGGCCAGGGCGTCGCCGACCGCCGCGACGGCCGCGGCCGCCGGCCGCACGACGAGCGGGTGCGAGGTCGCGTGATTCCAGTCGGCGCACACCTGCGCCGACGCCCGGGGCGGGCGCGGTGGCGGGAGCGAGACCGCGGCGCGCGCCGCAGCCGGCGACGGGCGCGGCGCCGCGGGTGCGAGCGACAGGGACGCCATATTGGACGCCAGGTTGAGTGGAGACAGTGGGGATGGTTGCGGGATAGGCTGGGGTGATCGAGGCGACGCGGGTGGCGAAGACTCCCGCGTCGCCGCGCTCTCCGGCGCCGGCACGCCGGCCACCGCGGCCGTGGCCGCAACCAGCACGTCCTCCACAAGCCGCGCCTGCACCCGCCGTCCAAGCCCCGCGCGCCGGGTGCACGCAGCGTCGGCCAGGCCGGCCGCGAGCGCGGCGCGCACCCCCCTCCCCAACACCGGCGCCAGCGCCGCCCCCACGCGCGCCGCCCCCGCGGCGTCGCCCGCAAACCCCACCGCCAGACCGTCCAGCTCGGGTCGGGCGGCGGCGAGGGCGAGGCGGAGGAGGGGGCCTGCGTCGGCAGCGCGCGTGCCGCGCGCGAGGGCGAGCAGCCGGCCGACCGCCGCGTCGCCCGCGCCCGCGGCGGCGTCGGCGGCTGTCAGCAGGGCTTTGTACCGCCTGCACGTGACGCGCGACGCGAGGGACGCGGCCGCCAGCGTGGGCGGCGGGGAGGTGGCGACTGCGGCGCGTACGACCGCGTCGACCTCGGCCGCCAGCGCGACGCCCAGCGCGACCGCGGTGGGGGGGCCAGCGGCAAGCGCGGCGCAGTGGGCGCGCACGCGGGCGGCCGCGCCGGCGCCGGCGCGGGCGGCGGCGGTGGCGGACGCGGTCGCGCCGCGCGAGAGGTCGGCCGTGCAGACGCCAGGGGGCGGGCCGGCGCCGGGGGCGCCGCGGGCCAGCGCGTCCCACATAGCGGCCGCTACATCTTCTTCGTTGTCCACGCTGGCCGCGCACCCCAGCCGGCCTGCGAGGCACCCCGGCGGCGCCGCCGCGCGCGGTCGGCGCGGCGCGGCGGGCGCGCGCCGCGCGGGCGGCGCGCCGCCCGGCGGCGTGGCGGGAGGATACGGTGGCGGAGACGCAGTCCAGAGCGGTGGGCGGGAAGGGCTCGGCGCGTCGCCGTCCGACTCGGACGACGACGACGCGAGCGGGCGCGACCCGACTGCCGCGCCCCGGGGCGTCCTCCCAAGGAGAGTGCGCGCGCGCCCTCCTTCATCCCGCCCCGTGATCGCCACCGACAGTGGCGTCGCCAGCGGCCGGCGCGCCAGGGCGAGGAGGGTTGCGAGCACGCGCGCGCCCGCGTCGCCGGGCGCTGCGTCGAGCAGGGACGCGGTTGCGGCTCGCAACGCCTCCGCCTTGGCAAACTGGACGTCCGTCTCCATGCTCTGGGCGACGGCGGCCGCTGCAGCCACGACGTCGGCCGGGCTCCGCGGCCGCGGGTCGCCCGCGGCGAGCGTGGCGGCCGCGGCGGCGGCCAACACGGCGTGGCGGTCGGTGTGGGGCTGATGGGGGATCGGGTTGAGTCGTGCACGGGAGCGGGGGCGGGCACGTCCATTTCCGCCCCCTCCCCACGCACCTCGTGCCCTGTCGACGCCGACACTAGCGATGACAGGGCGACGTCGCGCGCTTGGCGCTGCTCCTGCAGCCATTGGGAGGCCGCCATGGCGGCCCGCCGTTTGCGGCGCCCCCATTCAGTCGCGCTCCACACACGGCGTCAGGGCCGCCAGCCGCTCGCCCGCCGTCCTCGCACCTCCCGGACGCCTGCCGGCACCCACGGGGCGCCACCACCTCCCCCGCCCCCAATGCGGCTGCCGCCGCCCGGCGGCCGCGCCGCTGCCGCGCGGCCAGCGCCCGCGGGCGGCCGCGCGACCGCCCGCATGACAGCGCGGTCGACCCCAGGCCGGAAGTTTGAGCCGGCGCGGGCGCAAGGTGAGGAATGGGGGGCGCGGCAGCGCGGCGGCATTGCGGCGCGAGGGGGCGGCGGCTGCGAGACCCCCGCAGGCGCCGCCACGAGCGCGCGACAGTCGGCAGTCCAGTCGACGTTGGCCGGCGCGCAATGCGCGGCGCATGCGGCGCCTTCCCCGATCCCCGCGCGCGACCAACCTCCCCCCCCCCCCGTCGTCAGGCGAACGCCAAATGATCCGCTCCGACGGCTCCGAGCACCTGGGCTCGTCTCAGACCCACGTCCGCGCGCGCCCGTTCCCCGGCCCGCCGCCCGGGACGGGCCCCCCGCTGCGCGTGCTCCCGATCGGCGGCCTCGGCGAGATCGGCATGAACTGCATGCTCGTCGGCTCGGGCGACCGCTACGTGCTGATTGATGCAGGGCTCATGTTCCCCGAGTGCGCGCACGCGGGGGCAGGGGGAGGGTGGGGTGTTTGGAGGGCGCGGCGCGGTGCGCCGACCCCCCCTCCCCCCCCCCTCCCCCCCCCCCAGCTTCGCCGACCTGGGCATGCAAAAGATCCTACCCGACACCTCCTTCCTGGCCCAGTGGCGGGACCGCATCGAAGCCGTCTTCATCACGCACGGCCACGAGGACCACATCGGCGCGCTGCCGTGGGTGCTGCCCGCCCTGGACCCCGCCACCCCGGTGTACGCGGGCGCGTTCCCGATGCAGCTCGTGCGCCGGCGCGCCCTGGAGTACAACATGTGGGGCGACGGGCGCCGCTTCATCACGGTCGCCGTCGGCGAGCGGTTCGCGCTCGGCCCGTTCGAGTGCGAGCCCTTGCGCGTCACCCACTCCATCCCCGACTGCATGGGCTTCGCCCTGCGCTGCGAGCACGGCACGATCGTGCACACCGGGGATTGGAAGATCGACGAGCACCCGCTCGACGGGCAGACGTTCGACCGCGCGGGCTTCGAGGCGCTCGCCGCGGAGGGCGTCTCCCTCTTCATGTCCGACTCGACCAACGTGCTGTCCCCGGGGCGCACCGTCTCGGAAGCGTCGGTCGAGCGCCGGCTGGCCGAGCGCGTGCTCGGCCACGCAGGCAAAGGGCGCATCGTCGCCACCCAGTTTGCGTCCAACGTGCACCGCCTGGGCGCGCTCAAGCGGGCGGCGGACGCGGCGGGGCGGCGGGTGTGCTTCATGGGGATGAGCCTCCACGCGTACCTCGCCGCCGCGCACCGCGTCGGCCTCGCGCCGTTCGACCCGGCGGAGCTCGTCTCCGCCGCCGACGCCGAGTCGCTCGACCCGTCCCAGCTCTTGGTCGTCACCACCGGCTCCCAGGCCGAGCCGCGCGCCGCGCTCGCGCTCGCGGCGCACGGCGCGTCGCCGACGCTCAAGCTGGGCGCGGACGACCTCGTCCTCTACTCGGCCAAGGTCATCCCCGGCAACGAGACCCGGGTGACGGAAATGATGAACGCGGTGGCGGCGCGCGGGGCGACGATCGCCATGAAGCGGGACGAGGGGCTGCACTCGTCGGGGCACGCGTGCCGCGACGAGCTCGAGGAAGTGTTGAGGCTGGTGAAGCCGCACCACTTCCTCCCCGTGCACGGCGAGTACTCGTTCCTGTGCGAGCACGCCAACCTGGCGCGGTCGACGGGCGTCCGCAACACGAGCGTGATCCGCAACGGCCAGATGCTGGGGCTGTCGCCGACGGGGACGGGGGCGTCCACCGCGGGGTCGTCGCTCCTCGGTGGCGCGCACGGCGGCCGCGGCGCGGCGCCGAGGCCCATCGGGCCCCCGCCCGCCGGCGGCGGCCGGGCCTACGACGTGCGCGTCATCGGCGAGGCCGACCTCACCACCTTCTACAACGACGGCCACCGCGGCACCGGCACCGCGGCCGAGATGGCGCTGGACGAGCGGACGAGGCTGGCGACGGATGGCGTCATCGTCGCCGCGGTCGACGTCGCGCGCGGGCCGCCGCCGGCGCGCGGCGGCGGCGACGCGCGGCCGGCGGGGCCGCCCCGGCTGCGCGCCCGGGTGCGGCTCACCACGCGCGCCATGTGGGTGGACAGCGGACGCTTCCTGGAGCGCCTGGTGACGGTGGCGGAAAGCGCGGTCGGGCGCCTGCCGCCCGACGCGGCGCTCGCCGCGGTCGAGCGCGTCGTCGGCGACGCGCTGCGCCGCGAGGCGAGGTCCTACAACGCGAAAAGGCCGGAAGTGGTGGTGATTGCGCACGAATTCGACCCGCGCGCGGGGGCCGCGCTGCGGTCGAGGCGCGGTGGGGACGGGGGGGGTGGCGACGGCGGCGGCCGCAGCGACCGCGGTGGCGGCGACCGCCGCTCCGACCGCCCTCCCCCCGCCCGCCGCGCCCGCCCCGCGACAGCGACGCCCACCGCGGGCGACATGTCCGACGGCGGCGGCTCCACCGACGGCGCGCCGTCGGACGGCGACGCGCCGCCGCGCCGGCGCAGCCGCCCGCGCCGCGCCGACGGCGCCGCGCCGCCCGCCGTGCCCGCGCCGGACGCCTTGCTGCGCCGCCGCAAGGCGGCAAACCCGCGGGAGGACCCGGACGCGGCGGCGGCGGCGGGGGTGGACGTGTCGTTTGGTTGAGAGAGAAAGGAGAGAGGGGGGGGTGGGCGGCGGGCGGTGGTTGGCACGTGTGTGGGGCTAGACGGCGCGCGCGCGCGAGCGCTGGGCTGCAGCTCAACCGTCATTCACATTCATCACTCGGGCCAGGGCGGGCCCTGGCCGCCGGCGAGGAGGGAGCGCGCGGCGGCGACCGCGGCGCGCACGTCGACCAAAAAATCGGCCCCCGCCGCCGCCTCGACGCACGCCTCGGTCCCGCACTGAGCACGTGACCAGACACCAAACCGGCGCGCGTCGTCGGGGGGCGCGGCCGCCGCGGACGGCGGCGCGCGCAGGGCGGCGTGGCGGACGTCGCGTCCGCGCGCGGCGGCCGCGTCGCGGAAGGACGCGTCCAGCCTCCCCCATCCCCACCGCGGGTGGATGAGCTCAAGCACGGCGGAGTTTGGAGGGAGGAGGTGCACGGCGGCGAGGGCGGACGTGTGGGCGGAGACGAGGAGGTCGGCGGAGGATAGCGCGGCGAGCTGGGCCGCGACCGGCGTGCCGACCCCCCACTCGGCCACCCGCACGTCGCCCACCTCGCCCAACGCCGCCACCAGCGCCGCTTCATTGACCAGGCGCCGGTTGGCGGATTTGCGGAGGAGGAGGATGGACGGCCGGCGGCGCGGCGGCCGCGCGCGCGCGCGCGGCAGCCGCGCGCCCGCCGCGCGGTGAAAGCGCGCCCGCCACTCGGCCGCGATCTCGGGCCGGGCGAACGTGGATCGGCCGCCCGCGACCGCGTCACGGGGCAGGGTCGCGGTGTCGAGCAAGAGCCACCCTTCCGGCGCGCGCTCGAGCGGCGCACGCGGCGCGGCGTTCTCCCCCTGCACCAGGACCGGGGGCAGCCCCGCGCGCGCGTCCGGCCCCGCCACCGCGGCCGCGAGCGCGGTGCGCACCCACTCACCGAGGGAGGGCCGCGGCGCGTGCAGGAGGAGGACGGTGTCGGGCCGCGCGGGTGGCCGCCCGCCCCCGACGCCCAGCGCCCCCGCGGCTTGGGCCGCCAGTTCGGCCCAGTGACCGATGGCGCCAGAGTGCAGCCAGAATGGGTAGTCGAGGAGGAGCGTGGCGCCCTGGACGCGCGCGGGCGCCGCCGCCCGCGCGAACTGTCCCGCGTCCGCCACGCGCAGCGGCACCAGTTTCAAGTTGCGCGATAGCGTCAGAGGCGGAATCGGGGGGGAACCGGGGTCCAGAATCGCGTACAGGGCGCCGCGGGCGAGCCACAGGTTGGTGAGCGTGCAGGCACGTCCGCCGCACCGCAGCCGCGTCACGGGCGGCGGGCCGGAAGCGGACGCGTTCCAGGGGACCACCAACGCCTCCAAGCGGCAGGCAGCGGGCTGGGCGGGCGCCCAAGCGGCGCCGTGGAGATACTCGAGGGGGGGTGAGTCGCCGTCGCCCCCTCCCTCGGCGTCCCGCCACACGCATCCCCTCGGAAACGGGCCGCGCGCACCACCGGCGTCGAGGAGAGGGGCAGGGTGCGGCCGGGCGCGGACGAGCGCGGCGGTGGCGACCGCGGCGATGACGGCGACCGCCGCGAGCCTTGTGCCTCGGCGCCGCCGCGCTCGCCTCGGACCCGGCTTCACGCCCTCGCCGGCCGACGGGAGCGTGACGGACGCGGTTGCGCCGGCCGCGGCGGATGGCCCTGCGTCCGGGCCGTCGCCGTCGCCCCCAAAACGCACCCCGGGCCACAGCGCGGCGCACAGCGCGACCTCGTCCATGCAAGAAGGTGTGTGCGCGCGCGCAATCGACCGCGAGCGGGCGGCGATTAAAACGGCCGGCACCGAGAGACGAGAGTGCGCGCGGCGACCGCGCCGACCCCTGCCTCACTCTCGCGCCGCGCCCCCACCCCCCGCCACCACCATGGCCGACGCCGACGCCGCGGGCGACCAGCCGCCCCCCCCGCCGCCCCTGGTCGTGGCGTACGACCGGGTGACCGGGGTCCCGGCCGAGTTCAACGAGTTCCTCCCTGCCAACTGCGACGAGTACAAGAGGTGGGAGGGCGGGAGAAGAGGGAGGGGTGCGGCGCGCGATTGGTCGAGCCGCGGCGCGCGGCCGACCGCTGCCAATCGCGGCCTCCCCTCTCCCTCTCCACAGGTGGAAAGCGTTCCAGGGCGGCGCCGTCGACCCGCCCACGACCGCACCCGAGTCGGGCGCGGACGCGGCGGCGGCTGGCGTCGCCGCGCTCGCGGTCACCGCCGACACTCCGCCGCCAGACGCCGCCGCGCCGCCGCCCCCTCCCAAAGAGAAGAAGAAGAAAAAGGGGTCGTCCAAGGACCCGACGATCGTGCTCGAGGTGACGACGCGCGGCAAGCGCAAGAGCGTGACGATCGTGTCGGGGCTCGACGCATTTGGGGTCAAACTCGGGGAGGCCGCCAAACTCATGGGCAAGAAATTCGCGTCCGGCGCGTCGGTCACCAAGACGGCGGAAGGGGGCGAACAGATCGAGTGCCAGGGGGACGTCATGCTCAAGGCTGCCGACCTGGTGCTCGCGACGTGGGGAAAGGAGCACGGCGTCGAGAAGCGGCACTTCTTCGGGATTGTGTCCAAGAAGAAGTCCGCCCTCTTCCCGGACGAGTGACACGAGAGAGACAGCGTTGCGCGGTGCACAGTCTGTTAACAGTCCTGGGCGGGTGCTGGGTCGATCCCTCTCCTCCGGCGGTTCATTGCTCATTTCTTGCCTCTCCCTTTGAACGCAAACCGCGCAAACAGGCCGCCGGGCGCAGTTGGCGACTTGGCGTCGGCCGTGCGTGCCGGCGGCGCCGGCGGCGCGTTGGCAGCGTCGCCCGCGTTTTCGCTCTCGCGCGCCCCGACCGCGGCGGCCGCCGCGCGCGCGTCGCGCGCCACGTGGTCCAGTCCCCCCAAAAGGCCGCTCACGCCGCCGCGCGCGGCGAGAGCGGGCCGCTTGGGGGGCGGCGGGGCGGGGGCGGCGGCGGGCGACCCAAAGTGTGCCGACCACCGCGGGGCCGGGGCTGCCGCCGCCTCGGGCTCCCGCTTGGCCGACGCCGGCGCCTGCCCCGGCGTATCGCCGTAAAAGTCTCTCCACCCGTCGGGCGTCGCGCCGCGCGCCCAGCCCGCGCCGGCCGCGCCGGGCGTCTTGAGCAGCGCGCCCGCCGCCGCGCGCTCGGCCGCCATCGCGTCCTCCAAAGGGGATGAGGGAGAGGATGCGGGGCGGTGCAGCGCCCGAAACAGGTCGGCCGGCGCGGAAGCAGGCGGCGGCGACGCCGACAGCTGCGACGGTTGGGAGGCGCGGGAGAGCGCGGGTTGGGACGCCGCCCCGCTCGCGTGCAGGGGCGGCGGCGGCAGCGGCCGCTTGGAGCCCAAGATGGCAAAGCCGGCGGGGCGGGGCGCGGGCGCGGGCGCGACGCGCGGCCCTGCCGGCCGCGCGGCGCCGAAGAACGAGGCGAGCGCGCCGCGCGCGGGCGGTGCGGGCGGCGCTGGGCGCCGGTGGCCACGGCCGCCGTGGTGGTGGCCGCCGCGGTGGACGCCGCCACCACCGCGGCCGCGACCACCCTGCCCCTGCCCCTTGAGCGGCGGCAGCGCGGCGTGCGGCGCGCGCGTCATCGGGTCGAGCCGGCCCTCGGCCACGCCCGCCGCCAGGGCGTCGTCGAAGAGGGGGCCCAGAAAGCGGGTGCACGGGCCCGCGGGGGGTGGCAGGCCGCCCTCGGGAAGGGGCGTCAGGGGAACCAGCGCGCGCCGCTGCGGGCAAAACACGGTCTGGTGCCGAAACGCGGCCACCGCGCGCGCCAGCCCCGCCTCGTAATCCGCCGGCACCGGCTTGCCAGCCAGCTTGAGGCAGCGCACGACGCGGGCCGCGGTGCGGTGCCGCGCGAGGTGCCGCGCGGCGGTCTTGAGGCCGACGCCGGGGAGGGAGGGCAGGAAGTCGCAACCAGCTAACGCGCACAGCTCCAGGAACATGGCGTCGTCAAAGCCGGCGAGGCGCGGGTTGCGCGCGGCCGGCACGTCGGCGCGCGCGACGCGCTGCGCGGACCCGTCCCGGTCGAGCTTGAACAGGACGACGGGGGCGCCGTAGGGGAGCAGGTCGGAATCTTCCGTGACGACGCCGGCGACGGCGCCGGTGCGGGCGAGGTAGGCCATCTGCGCGTCGGCTTCGTACGGCGCGACGATAAAGGCCACCCCCCGCGCCTGCAGCGCTTCGATGAGGCGCTGCGCGTGCCCGGGCGTGATGTCCACCGCGCGCCGGTAGCAGTCGACGGCAGCGACCGCGTTGCCGGCGGCGGCGTGCGCGCGCGCGCGCGCGAGCGCGTCGGCCCGGTTTCTGTTTGGGGAGGTGGGGGGGTCGGCAGGCCGGCCGGACGCTCGCGCGCGCACTCACACCCCCCTCCCCACCCCACCCTCCCCACCTCTGGCGCGAGCCCTCTTCGCTCGCCTTGGCCGGCAGGCGCCCGCCGTCGAAGACGACGACCGGCGTGACGCCGGCCCGGGTCAGGACGTCCACCCTGTCCAGGCAAAAGGTGATGTAGCTGGAGTGGATGGGGGGAGGGCATTGGCCTGCGGGCGGCGGGAGAGGCCGCGGCGGGCGCGCGAATGCGGGCGCGCGTCCCCACCCCCTCATTCCCACCCAATCTCCACCCACCCGTCTGTCGGCAGCCCTTCGCACATCTCCTGCGCGCACGAGTACGACCCGCGGTGCAGCCAGCAGTAGGCGTCGATCGCGAGCGCGCGCCCGCGAAACTCGGAGACGTGCGCGGGGCGCGTGACGTCGCGCAGGGCGGGGAGCAGGGCGGATACGCCCATGGTGAGGAGAGAGGGGCGCGGGCGCCGCCCGCGGGCGGGAGTGAGATGCCGGTGGTGGGCGCGCGCGGCGCTGCGACCCTGCCAGTCCCGGCGGCCGCGCCGAGCGCCCAGGGGTGGACGGGAGCGAGGCCATGCCGCCCCGCAATGGCGGCGCACCCGCGGCGCCCGCTCGGGCCCCGCGCGCCCCCACCGCGCGGCCGTCTGATGCGCTCGCGTGCGTCGAGTCCCTGCTGTCCCCTCCGCCCCCGGTCCCGGGCCAGGACCGGGAGCCGTCAAGCAGCGAGCGAGCGCGCGACGGTGCGGCGATGCGCAGCCCGATGGCGCCTCGGTGCCTGCTCCAGCTGTTCGACCTGGCGGCTTCGAACGACGCGCGCGCGGCCGCGCCCGCGCGGCCGCTCCGCCGCCGGCGCACTGCCGTGTCGCCCGACGATGCTCTAACATCGCCCCGGGCGGGCCGGGCGCGGCGGCCCGGCAAGCGCGCGCGGTCGGGGGCCGACCCGCCGTCGACCGGCGCGTCGGCCGCGTGCGCGGCCGGGTCGGCGGGCGCCCCTCTGCCACCCTCTGGCTCCTGGCCGCCCTCCAGCGGCTCCCTCCCGCGCTCTCGGGGCCCGCCCGAGCCGCGCAAGCCGGCCGCGCCGCCGCCGTCGGCGCGCGCGGTGCGCGCGCCGCCGGGCGACGTGTGGATGGAGTCGCCGTGAGGGGAGAGAGATAGAGAGGAGGCGTGGCGCCCACTGATTTCTGTTTCCAGATGCGCAGCCGGCCGGCGCGAGTGCAACGACGCACAACGAACAATGAACCGACGGCGCCGCGCACAGGCGACCCGCCCCCACCGCGCTCTCGCCTCCCTCCCCCTCACCCCAACGCCGCGCCGTCCCCGCCGTCCCCCACAAACGCGTCGACCACCTTGCGCAGCGTCTCGAAATAAAGCGCTTCCCGGTGGTCGGCCAGCGCGTCGCCCGACGCGAGCGCTTTCGCCATGTCAATCTCTTGGTTCACCGTCGCCGCCAGCGCCTCGCCATCGCCCGCCGTGACGGCCGCGACGGCGGCCCCCACGAAGTTGCGCGCGGCGTCGACCGCGGTCTCCCCTTCCAGCACGTCGGCCGCCGCGTCGAACGCGCCGCCGCGCGTCAGCCCGACCGCGTGCCCGATGTGGCGATACCCGATGGCGCGGGGAATGCGGGCGATGACATCGTTGGCGTTGGTCACGCGCCACGCGTCGGGGACGGCGGCGTCAAAGGACGACGCAAAGGCGCCGTTGCCGACGCGCGGGGACCCGTACGTGTACAGGGTCAGGCCTTCGACCTGCCCCGACGCAAACTCGGTGGCGACGGCGTCAAACGCGGCGAGCGTGGCCAGCGCGCCGCCGAGCGAGTGGCCGGTCAGGTAGACGCGCCACGGCGTTCCCTCCCCGCCGGCGGCCATGCACTCGTCGACCACGCGCCACACAGAGCTAAGGGGAGGGTGGGCGGCGTGTGTGGGCGGATCGTGGCGGCGTCATGGCGACGCCGCGCCCCCCCACCCCCTCGCCCTCTCGTCACCTGCGCACGGACGCGTACGCGTTGCGGAAGCCCGAGTGCACCCACAGCCCCTCCTCCGGCAGCGCCACCGCGGCCGCCCGCTTCAGCACGCGCGCGTGGGCGGGGGCGGGGTCGGCGGGGTCGAACCCGGTGGGGACGATGTTGAGGTCGGAGACGAGGTCAGCGATTTTTGTCATCTCCGTCCCGCGAAACGCGAGCACGATCGCCCTCAGGGACGGGTTGAACCCGATCCAGGCCTGGGTGTCGGTGTCCGAGTTTTCGAGAAACGCCGCCGGTTCAAAGAGGCGCACCGCAACGTCGCCCGACCGCGCGGCGAGCGCGCGCCACGAGGCCGTCATGCGGGCGATCTCGTCGCACCCGGTGGCGTCGCCCAGGGCGCCGGTGGCACGGGAAGCGACGTCGGCGTCGGTCAGGGGGGTCAGCGTTGCCGTCAGCGTCACGGTGCCCGCGGGCGCGCCGTCGGGCGCTGTCAAAGTGAGAGTGATGGGCCCGCCGCCGCCCGCCAGTTTCGACACGGCGATCGAGGCCTCGCCCAGGGCGTCGTCCGCGTTGAGCATGTCGGCGTCAAAGATGGAGATGGCGAGCGAATCGTTCTCCGGGTCGGCCACATAAAGCTCTGCCCCCTCCCCCCACGCCGGCGCCAGCGTCCGCTTGACGGTCGTGCTCCGGAACGAGGCCGCGCCGCACGCCACGACGGCGTACGGGTCGGACGTGCCCCACGCGTCGGCCGCGGGCAGCCCGTCAGCGCAGTCGAGCGTGATGGTCAGCGTCGCTTTCGCCGCCTGCCTCAACACCGGCGCGGCAATGTAGCGCGTCTCGCACCCGTCCCCGTCCTTCAGGGGAGGGGCGGGACAGTCGAGGGCTTCGTAGTAGGCGTCAAACGCGGCCGACGCGAGCCCGATCGCGAGCGGGATAGAAAAGGGGCGCGCCCCGGGCCGCGGGTCTGGCGGGGAGCCGGAAGTGGTTTGTGGGACGCCTTCCAGCGCGGCGGCTGCGGCCTCGGTCGCGTCGGCCGCATCGGTCGAGGCGCGGAGGGGCAGCGGTGCGCGGCGGGCGCCGCGCCGGGCCGGCCCGCGCCGGCCCGCGCCAGTCGGCGGCAGGATGCGCAGGACGCGCGCGGGGGGAGGCAGGCGGAGCATTGGAGGCGCCAGGGGAGACGAGAGTGGGCGGCCAGCGCGCCGGCGCGCCGGCCCGCACACACCGAGCGCCGGCGGCGCGAGGCGTTGACCCCAGCGACGTCGCGTGGCATTCACACCACATCGTTCTAGGGGCCGCCGCCCATCCCCCGCCCTCCAACGGCCGCCCCACATGGCGCGCGCCCTCTCGAGCCGAGCCGCGGCCGCCGCCTTTGCGGAAATCCGCGAGTACACGCTCAAGCCTGACTGCGTGTCGACCTTTTTGGGGCTGTCAGAGTCCACGGTCAACCTTCGCCGGACGCTCCCTTTCAGTTTTTTTGGCCAGTGCGAGTCTGGCGGCGCCTTGACCCGCGTCACGCACGCGTACCTGTACGATGTGAGTAGAGGTGGTGGGGTGAAAGGCTGGCCGCGGCTCTGGGCGAGGAAATCGTTTCATTCGCCGCGGCGGGAGCCCGACAGCCACCCCTCTCCCGCCACCAGGACCTCGCCGAGCGCGACGCTCTGCGCGCCGCCCTGGCCTCCACCCCCGCCTGGCAGGCCTATCTGGCCGCCTCGCGCCCGTGCGTCGCGCACCAGTCGTCGCTCCTCGTCGCCGTCCCCCCCTGCGCCGCGTCCGCCGCCCGCGCCTTCGCCTCCACCTCTTCCTCCTCCTCCCCGGGCGTGTTCGAGTACTCGCTCCTGCGGCCGGCGGCCGGCACGCGCGCCCGGTCGCGGGCGGCAGGCGCGCACGGCG
>Ga0315276_10001072_pt1 | contig 24246 bp, 25 predicted proteins | sample YL17G05_0_MG_FD_204542 | JGI IMG/M metagenome (GOLD analysis project Ga0315276, IMG submission 204542) | Sediment microbial communities from Yellowstone Lake, YNP, Wyoming, USA - YL17G05_0 | ecosystem: Environmental > Aquatic > Freshwater > Lake > Sediment | place: USA: Wyoming | collected... | reverse complement strand
CTCCGGAGTGACGGCACTCTACTATGCGAGCTTACGCATCAGAAGTGGCGATGCCGATACGGTGCTTGTCATCGGCATGGAGGCGATGAGCCGAATCCCGATCGTATACAATCAGACCGTCGCTGATCTTTTCCTACAGTACGGCAAAACCAAAAGCCTTCGGGAACATACCGCTGGGGCCCTTGCTCTCATTCCCAAGCTTCTTAATCTCAAGAAATATCCGCCGCGGGTCGGGTTGGTGATGGGTCTCACGGATCCGATGTGCGACCTCATCATGGGACAGACGGCAGAGAATATCGCGAAAGATCCTTCACTGGGCATCACTCGGCAAGATCAGGACGCGTTTTCCATTCGATCGCACAGGCTCGCGGCGCAAGCGTGGAAGGACGGGCTCTTTGCCGACGAGGTCGTGCCCATGTACGTCCCCGAGTGGAGTACCTACGTTGAGCGAGACAATGGAATTCGTGAGGATGCCGGTCAGGAGATATTTCGTGATGTGAAACCTGTGTTCGACAAGCACCACGGTTCAGTGACGCCGGCCAACTCCTCGCAAATAACCGATGCAGCCGCAGCGGTGCTGCTCATGGAGGAGGACAAGGCCAAGTCCCTCGGCTTGCCGATCCTCGGGTACGTGAAGCACTACGCCGATTTTGGTTATGAGCCGGCCTGTATGGGTCTGGCCCCCGTCGGGGCCATCTCCAAAGTTTTGTCCAAGGCTCGCCTGACCCTTAAGGACTTCGCCGTCTGGGAGATTAACGAAGCCTTTGCATCCGTCGTGTTGGGGATCAGCCGTATTCTTGACTCGTCATCTCTCATGGAACGCAAGTTTGGCCGTTACGGATTGACTGAACGTCTCGGCGAAATCCCGCCCAACGATCTCAACCCGCACGGTGGTGCGATCGCACTCGGTCATCCAGTTGGCGTCTCCGGTCTGCGCTTGGCCATGACCTCCCTGTTCGAACTGAAACGACGGAATGCCGAGCGGGCCCTGATCAGCGCCTGTGTCGGCGGTGGACAGGGCGTGGCGATGATCTTGGAGAGGAAATAGGTATGTCAAGCGATCACACCATCTCTCCCCTCTGTCACGGCGAGTTCAAACACTTCAAGACCGCAATCCTTAACGATGGAATCTTACTGGCGGGCTTTGATTACTTCGGCAAGTCGGTCAATGTTCTCAACGTGGAGAGCTTGTCGGAGTGGCGGGAGATCGTGCAGTTTGTCGAGCAATCCGCCGCCATTAAAGGCGTGGTACTGGTGAGCTTGAAGGAAGGGAATTTCTGTGCGGGGGCCGATCTGGAGCAGATGCACGACGCGCAACGGCGATGCTCCTTTCAGGAGATGGAGCAACTCGTGATCACCGCCCACAAGCTCTTCGACGCGATGGAGCGATCGCCGAAACCGTTTGTGGCCGCGGTGGAAGGCGCCTGTCTTGGTGGTGGACTCGAGCTGGCGCTGGCCTGCCATGAGCGCATCGCCAGCACCCATCCGAGGACCTGTTTCGCTCTGCCGGAAGTCAAGCTGGGCATTCTTCCTGGGTTCGGCGGCACTCAACGTCTCCCACGGCTGATCGGCTTACCGGCGGCATTGGACATGATCACGACGGGAAAGACGATCTTTCCCCGGCAGGCTCTGCGGATGGGCCTTGTGGAAGGGATGGTCAGCTCTATCCCTTCCAGTGTCAGGACTCTGGAGAAGATTCAGAAAGAAATTCTCGTTCAAGCTGCCATTGCGCAAGCCCGTGTGCTCTGTTCGGCTCCTGCCAGACGGCGGCCCCTCCGGGCAAGCCAGAGATTCTTGAGCGGCCCAGGGATTCGTACGTTCGTGTGTCGCTATGCTCGGCATCAAGTAATCAAGCGCGTCCGGCATTTCTATCCCGCCCCCCTCCGTGCCATCGATGCAGTGGAGGGAGGGATGCGTTTGAGTATTCTGGAGGGATCACTCACGGTCGAAAAGCCCCTTCTTCTGGATCTCATGGCCAGCCCGATTTCCGCACACCTCGTTGGGTTGTTCCTGGCAGGTGAGGAGGTGAAACGGAAGGTTGCCACTGTTCCGGAAGCGGCTACGCGTCTTGGCGTATTGGGGGCCGGATTGATGGGCGCACAAATCGCCGGGCAGCTCTCCGAAAAAGGATATGCGGTGGTCTTGCGAGATGTATCTTCGAACATTCTCGCGACAGCGATCGGAAGGATCCATAAAACCCAAACTGCCCAGGTACGGAAACGGATCATACTTCCTTCCGATCTGCGCTATCGAATGATGCGGATTGCTCCAACCATCCACATCAGGGATGTGAGCGCCGCACCCCTTGTCATCGAGGCAGTGTCGGAGAAACTGGACGTGAAACGAGCAGTGCTCGCGGAGTTTGAGTCTGAGGCACGTCCCGATGCGATATTTGCCACGAATACGTCGTCATACACCTTGGCCGACATTGCCGTGAAGGCCGTCCATCCTGAACGGTGCGTGGGGCTGCACTTCTTCAACCCTGTCGCCAGAATGCAGTTGGTCGAAGTGGTGCGCGCACCCTTCACATCCGACATAGCCCTCGCGCAGGCCTGTAGCCTTGCCAAGCGACTGGGCAAGTTTCCGCTCGTGGTACATGACGGACCGGGATTCCTCGTGAACAGGATTCTGTCACGCTATCTGGCAGAGGCCGTGATCATGGTGGGGGAGGGCATCTCCATTCGACGCATTGACACCGTTGCCAAGAGCTTTGGCATGGCAGTGGACAGCGGGCATCCTATGGGTCCGCTGGAGCTCCTCGATCTGATCGGACTTCCGGTCGCCATGCACGTGCTGACCTCGCTCGCTGTGCTGGGACCTCGAGTTGAGTCGCGTGATGCGCTGCTGCGGAACTTCCTTCCAGAGAAGAAACCACCGCTGACATTTTGGAAATCAGGAAAAGAGAATGCGCAGGCGCTTGACGCGGTCGCGAACTATCGTCGTGCATATCCTTCAGAAGCTAACCCCATTTCCGACAACATCCTTCACCAACGCCTGTTTCTTCCGATGGTCGATGAAGCCGCGCGCTGTCTCCACGACAAAATCGTGGAGCATTCCTGGCAGGTCGATTTCGCACTGACGTATGGGATTGGGTTCCCCGCGTTCCGTGGGGGCCTTCTCACCTGGGCTCGGCAAACCATGACGCCAGGACAGATAACCCAAGAATTGGAGTCGCTGGCAGTCAAGTATGGCAAACGCTTCGATCCCTGCCCTGGTTTCTCGAGCGGAGGGTGGTAGTGCCGGGATCCTTTTGAGCCAGCTTGCACCAAACGGAGCGCCTTATGCCTGAACAACCGTGGTTCTTACATTATCCCGAGGGAGTTCCCCACGAGCTCTTTCTTTCGCCCCAAACGCTCTTGGAGATGCTCTCCCAGAGCGCGCAGCGGTTTTCACGCCGGCCGGCTCTCTATTTCTTTGGCAAGACCCTGTCTTACCAGGAATGCCACTCTCTCGTTGAGCGATTCGCGTGCGGCCTCGCGGCGTTGGGAATTCGCAAAGGCGATCGCGTGGCCCTCTGTCTCCCGAATTCTCCACAGGCAGTCATCGCCTACTTCGGCATTATGAGGGCCGGGGGAATCGTCGTGGCTTGCAACCCAACCTACACGGAACACGAGCTGTCCCACCAGCTTCGAGACGCGGGGGCGCGAGCGATCGTGGTGTTGGACCTGATGTATCAGAAAATCCAGCATCTCGATCTGGACCTGATCATCGTCACGCGCATCACCGATTACATGACGACGATCGCGAAGTATATCTATCAACATCGAAACCGCCAACCGCCGATCGAAATTCCACGCAGCGACACAACGATGTTCTTCCACGATGTGCTGCACCATGTGACGCCGGTCGTGTCGGAGGAGCTTCCGCTCGTGACCCCGGACGATATCGCAGTGCTCCAATACACGGGTGGCACCACCGGGGTGTCTAAGGGGGCGGAGCTGCGTCACCGCAACCTGACGGCCAACCTTCGGCAACTCATCAGCTGGTTTTCTCCCGCCGAACGAATGGAGAGCTTTCTTGCAGCGCTTCCACTCTTTCACGTGTTTGGGATGACGGTCACGCAGAATATCTGTCTGGCCGTCGGAGGCTGTATGGTGCTGGTTCCCGATCCTCGAAACATGCCCATTCTGCTGATGCTCCTTCGCAAGAAGAAACCCACCGTGATCACACTCGTTCCTGCTCTCGTGCGGAAGCTCCTCGAACACTGTGATGCAAAGGACTTTACGACGACGAGGTTTGTGATTTGCGGCGGGGCTGCGCTCCCCTACGAGCTCCTCAAGAAATTCAAAGAACGGACCGGCCACCTGATCATCGAGGGATACGGTCTCTCCGAAGCCTCTCCGGTCACGCACTGCAACATTCCCCGTGGCCTCTCGGTCAAGCGATCCATTGGATTACCCATTGCAAACACCGAGGCAAAAATCGTTGATGAGACGGGCCAGGAGGTCCCGATGGGGGAGATCGGTGAACTCTGGGTGCGAGGTCCGCAAGTGATGCAAGGATACTGGAACAATCCTGTGGAAACGGCAAATGTCCTGAAACCCGATGGGTGGCTCGCGACCGGTGACATCGCGCGTGCGGATCAAGACGGCTTCTTCTACATCGTGGATCGGAAGAAGGATATGATCCTGTCAACCTCCGGGCTTAACGTGTACCCCTCCGAGATCGAACAGGTGCTCGTTCTTCATCGACATGTGAGTGAGGCTGCAGTCATCGGGGTGCAGCTCAAGGACGGGAGCGAATCGATCAAGGCGTTTGTCGTCCTCACGGTGAACTCTGCCTCTGCGGACGACCTCCTCGCACATTGCCGGCTTTACCTGGCGTCGTACAAAATGCCCAGGAAGATTGAGTTCCGCGCTGAACTGCCCAAAACCATTCTTGGGAAGACACTGCATCGGGTCTTGCGCGCTGAGGAAAGCACGCGACTCCACCTTCAACGCTTGTAGTCGCCGCGGGATGGAGAGCGATGGCCCGTCGGACCTAAACGTCTCCGGATACAAGGTAGGTCCCCCACATACCGGGCGAGCGCCAAGGCAGCGGAGAGTCCGGGCGATTCAATGCCTACCAGATTGATGAGTGGTGGGTCTTCTCTGTCTACCGAGACGATGAAGTCGCTTTTGCGTCCGTCTGCAGACCTGATGCAGGGGCGGATCCCGGAGTAGGCCCAGCGAAGATCGCCTTCGTCCAGGGCCGGGAGGAATTTCTGCAAGGCTTCGACGAACATGCTCGGCGGCGTCTTGCGCGACGTGTAGTCTGTCTTGTCTTGGATTGCCACCTCATTCGGTCCTACGAACAACTGTCCGTTCGGGCGAGGGCTGAAATGAATCCCCTTGCCGGTCGCGTGAGGAGGCAACGCAGGATAGACCAGGCGTCCGATGAGGCGTTTCTTCTCCGGAGTGACCAGTTCGTAATACTCACCCCGCAGCGGGCAGATGGTATACTTTTTGTTGTGTAAGGCAAGGGCAGCGACATCGTCAGCGTAGAGCCCTGCGGCATTAAGCAGGCACGCAGCACGGATCCTCTGACGGTCGGTGGTGACGATATACGACATGGCGTCTTCATCGATGCCAATCACCCGGTTGTTGAAGGCAAACTCGGCACCGGTCGCTTCTGAGTCGGTCCTGAGAGATTGCACGAAAGCCAGAGGGTCTATGACTGAGACGCTTGGAATGATGATCCCGCAGCAGGCGTGGAGATTCGGTTCCCAGGCACGCAAACCCGAGGGCGTCACGAACGACACCCGGGTGTTCGTCTTCCAGGCGTTGACCCATAGTCGCCGCAACGTGGACACCTCACGCCAAAGGCCTCGACGGACATCATCCCATGAAATGGCGATGACCATCCCCGTTCTAAGCAGCGGGATGCTCCGCTCTACCGCGTACGAGACCGCAAGGGCACTGCCCTCTCGGGCTAGCCGTGCCTTCAGCGAGAATGGTCTTTCATGGATGCCGCTGTGGAGCACTCCGCTGTTGCGTCCGCTGGTCTCCTCTCCCACCCTCTCGTGTTGTTCGAGTACGATGATGCGGAGCGGGCTGTCCCGGCGCCGACGCCCCAACTCCCTGGCGATGGCGCACCCCACAACACCTGCGCCCACGATACAGACATCATACGTATTCATCTGGTCAGGTCCATCGAATCCAGGGACAGGTGGAGCGGACGGTGGCTGGGGTATCGTGACATATCCACGGCTTTGGCAGCACAGCAGAGCGGTGTCGGTACAACGCAGGTGCTTTGTGTACGCAAGGCCGGAGAATTCGCATGTCTGATCCTCAATCGAATAAGTACGGGAACATCCTGTTTGTCTTTTGTGGGGGTGGGTGCAAGGCCGTCTTCCAGGCGGTTGCGGCTGCGGAATTGGTCCATGCCGGCTTCTGCCCCACCCATATTGTGAGTTCCTCCGCCGGAACCTGCAACGCCCTCGGCTTTGTTGAGAATCCCGGTGTAGCCGGAGCCGCGAAAACTCTCCGTATCTGGGAAGACTATATCACTTCCCCGGATGCGATCTATGAGGTCCATCCATTCGTTCGAGAAAAATTAGCGCGTCTCCTAGGGGTTCTTCCGCAGGTGACTCAAGGCTTGGGGCCGAGCGGATCGATTCTCCATGATCTTAGGAGGGCCATCAAGTTCCTGCCGCTGGTTATATCCTTTTGTGTGCGCATGCCGCTTCGCGTAGCAGGCCGCACCGTGAGCTTCGTGTTTCGCCTCATGGATGCGTTTGCGGCTCCGCACAAGTCCTTCCGACGACTCGTGCAGGCGCCTGAAATCCAAGAAATGTTCAGCGAGGTGGATAAGTATTTTGATCTCAAGAAAATGAAAGCCTTTCTGGATCCGTTCCCGCTCTTGGCCAGACTCGGCGAGGAGATCGATCTGCAGAAGGTGCTCACAAGCCCCGTCGTCTGGCACATCCTCGCTGAACGATACGAAGACGGAGCCACTGTGGTCTTTTCCAATAAAGATCCCGATCTTGCGAAGGATGGGAGCGACGATACGCGAAGTCAGAAGGCCAAGCACGACCTCTTCCTTAAACGCATTCGCGCGTCTATGGCTCTATACCCTTTGTTTGAGATGGTTGAAATGAACGGCTACCGGTACCTTGATGCCGATCTCGCCAACCCTCTTCCGGTCGAGGAAGCCTTCAGCTTGGAATGCGATACGATGTTCATCTTCCTCAATGTTCCGAGGCAGAGTGTTCGTGTCGAGCCATCCCCTCTGCGAGACCTTCTGGAATTGAACGACTTCATGCGCTTGAACGAACGGTATATCCACCACCGTGTCAAGGAAGCACAGGTGAAAGCCAAGGAGCGGGGCGTGAACTTATTTGTTATCCGCCCAGATGATATCCCTCCCGGACTCGGGTTGCTGGAAATTGATCGCAAGGTGACCGAATTTGTGAAGAACCGCGAGCAAAAACGTATGAAGGAATATCTCGCAAATCTGGAGGCACACAATCTTCGATTTGCGCCACCGATCCGTTAGCCCCAGCTTCGTTTACCTCTTCGGTTTTGGTTCCAGGAGACTCCATGCGGCAGGTGTTGAAAATCGGCCATCGTGGGGCAGCAGGCCATGCCCCGGAAAACACCTTGGCCGCGATTCAGAAAGGGATCGCCCTCGGAGTCGATTTTGTGGAGATCGACGTGCGCCGCACGGCCGACGGTGTGCTCGTGGCCCTTCATGATGAGACGGTGGATCGGACGACCAATGGGAACGGACGGGTCGATCACTTGTCTCTCCCGGACTTGAAGAAGCTACGCGCAGGGAACGGTGAACACATTCCAGCGCTTGAGACCGTGCTCAAGGTGGCAGGAGGAAGAGCAGGGCTGATGTTGGAACTAAAGACCAAAGGAGTGGCTCAGCGGGCTGTTGAAGCGGTGCGTGGAGCCAGGTTCAGAGACCCTGTCATCTATGCTTCCTTCTTGCACGACGAACTGACGCATGTTCGGGCGGTCGATCCAAAGGCTTCTCTCATGGTGCTCTTCGGCAATTTGCCCCAGGCTCCCGTCGCCCGCGCGATAGAGCATGGACCTTCACACGTCGGTCTCCGGCACGACACAGCCACGCGCCCTCTCGTGGATGCATTCCACCGTGTGGAGTTGCTCGTGTTCGTCTATACACCAGACACTCCCCGTGATATCCAGCACGCACTCTCCCTTGGCGTCGACGGTGTGATATCGAACTTCCCTGAGCGGATCAGAAGACAGTAATTCGATTGTCCTGTTTCCCCCTGTCCAGCGTGCCCAAGATTGCCATGAAGCTGGGCACGTTCACGAGCAGGTCAGGATTCTACAGCGTCAGTTAGGCAGGTCTAGCACAACGTGATAGGGCCAGCCGGTAGTGGCCATTTTTATTATACCGTGAGCAAAAGTATCCTGAACTTTTGCTCACGCATCAAACAACTACGGCCGGGGATCCAACTCGATGAGTCCTTTCCGAATGGCCAGAATGGCGGCCTGAGTGCGATCGTAGACTTGGAGCTTATGAAAGATATTCCGTACGTGGTTCTTGACAGTCTTTTCGCTAAGGTCCAAGTTATTGGCAATTTCCTTGTTCGTCTTGCCGTCTGCGACCAAGCGTAGGACGGTGATCTCTCGTTCCGTCAGATCGTGCTCGACCCACCCCGGTTTCTTCCCCTTCTTCTGGGACATCAAGGAGAACTCCGCCAAGATCTTGCTCGCCACAGACGGATGGATCAGTGACTCGCCCTTGTAGATGGCACGAATCGCGGCAACGATCTGAGAGGACTCGGAATCTTTCAAGAGATATCCGGTGGCGCCGGCGCGTACCAAATCGAAGATGTATTGTTGCTCGTCATACATGGTCAGAGCCACGATTCCGATGTGAGGGAACTCGCGCTTGATCTGTCTGGTCGCTTCGACCCCGCCCATCCGGGGCATGCTTACGTCCATCAGTACCACGTCGGGGACCAACGTCTTCACCTTCTCGACGGCTTCCATGCCATCCTGGGCTTCTCCCACGATAAGGATGTCGTCTTTCGTCTTGAGGATCGCGGCCAGTCCTTCGCGGACGACGCGATGGTCGTCCGCGATGAGCACCTTAATCTTATCCATGGGGCGTCGTCTCCTTTTTCACCAGCGGGACGTCGACGACGATCGTCGTGCCACGCCCTTTCTTCGATTCGATCTTGCCCTCGCCGCCTACGAGTCGAGCCCGCTCCAGGATTCCGCGAATCCCGAAGTGATCCCATTTGTCGGGATCGCGCAGCACGGTGTCCATGTCGAATCCCACGCCGTTGTCTCCGATGGTGACCCGGAGGCGTTCGGGGTCTATGTCCAGCCCCACGGTCACCCGAGTCGCTTTCGCGTGCCTCTCCACGTTGCTGAGGGCCTCTTGCACAATGCGAAACAGGAAGATCTTGGTGCGTGGAAACAAGATCTGTTCATCGCCGGATACGCGGAACTGCGTCTTGATATGATACTGCGTCTCATATGAGGTGAGATAGTTGGTGAGGGCGGGGAGCAGCTCCATCTTGTCGTAGTGGAGCGGGCGGAGATTGAAGATGACTTGCCGCGCCTCCTGGATGGCCAGCTTCAGCTGGGCTTTGCTTTCGCGCAAGGTAGCCAGGCTAGCTTTCGGATCTTTTCGAATCAGTTGCTGGCTCAGATCCAGCTTGAAGTTCACCCCGGCCAAACTCTGCACGAGGCCGTCGTGCATTTCGCAGGCAATGCGCGTCCGTTCCTCCGTCACCGCCACACCCGTTTCCTTGACGTATAGTCGATAGAGCGATTGGTACTTATTCAAAGTCTTCTCAATCTCTGCCGTCGCGCGGATGCGGGCCTCGATGAGTTCCCACATGAATTTGGCGCTCGCCCCGCCGATGATCGTGACGCCCATCCGGTGAAAGTCTTGGAGTAACTGCCAGACCTTGTCATTGCCCGACACGTCGATAATGAGATCCACGCGCTCGAGATCCAAGAGCCGCCGATAATCGCGGGTCACGGGGATGCCGAGCCGTTTTGCCAGTGCGATGCCCGGGGCATATTTCTGGACTTCGGCTACGCCCACGATTTGCACCAGCGGGTCTGTCGCAAAGATTTCCATCAGCGCCGTGCCGCCTCGGCCTGCGCCGATGATCGCCACATGCGTGCCGCTGGGCGCTCCTGTTTTGCGTGGTCCTTTGGGAGACTTAGTCTTGGTTGTCGGCATCTGGACGTTTATTCACTGAGAAATTGCACCATGCCTTTGACCGACTGATCGCGGGAGGACAGGGCGAAAACGATGAGGAGAGAGGATGGATCCTGCGGCCCTCACCGCTCGCGGCGTTGTTGGGCCAACGTTTTCAGCTCGTCCATGAACTGGTCGATGTCTTTGAACTCGCGGTAGACAGACGCAAAGCGAACATATGCGACCTGGTCCAGCTGATGAAGCTCTTTCATCAACTCCTCGCCCACGACCCGGCTCTCGATTTCTGTTTCGCCCATCTCCTGAATACGCTTCTCGATGCGATCCGTCACCGCTTCGATGGTGGCGGTACTGATGGGCCTTTTTTCACAGGCCTTCTTGAGACCGGAGAGAATTTTTGTACGGTCGAACGACTCCCGGCGGCCGTCCTTTTTCACCACCATGGGGAGGATTTCATCGACGCGTTCGTAGGTGGTGTAGCGGCGCTTGCAGCCGAGACATTCGCGCCGGCGGCGAATGACCTCGCCTTCCTTCGCCATGCGCGAGTCTACGACCTTGTCTTCGAGTTCATCGCAGAACGGACATTTCACAGGCGGTGATCCTGCCCCGTCTGACGCGGTTTAGTAGATGTGAAAGATCGGAAAGCGGTTGCAGAGCGTCTTGGCCTGCGCGCGGACTTTCTCGAGCATCGCGGGATCCTGCCGATGCTGCAGTACCTGGTCGATCAAGTCCACAATCTCTTTCATCTCGGCTTCTCGCATCCCACGGGTAGAGACAATGGGAGTTCCCAGTCTGATGCCACTGGCCACGGCCGGTGGCTTCTCGTCGTAGGGCACGGCGTTCTTATTTACAATGATGCCGGCGGCGTCCAGGGCTGCGTCCGCCTCTTTACCGGTAATACCCTTGTTCGTCAGATTCACCAGCATGAGGTGCGTATCCGTGCCACCCGATACAATCTTGTACCCACGGTCGAGGAGCCCTTGGGCCAGTACATTCGCGTTGGCGATGACTTGCCGTTGGTACCGCGTAAAAGCCGGTGAGAGCGCTTCCTTGAAGGCGACGGCCTTTGCCGCGATCACATGCATCAAGGGGCCGCCTTGCATTCCGGGGAAGATGAATTTGTCGACCGCTTTGGCATGCTCAGCCTTGCACATCACGACGCCACCCCGTGGTCCGCGCAGAGTCTTGTGGGTCGTCGTGGTGACAAAGTCGGCATAGGGGACAGGATTCGGATGGAGCCCTGCGGCGATCAGCCCGGCGATGTGGGCGATGTCGACCATCAGATAGGCGCCGACCGATTTGGCGATCTGTTGGAATCGTGGGAAATCGAGGGTGCGCGAATAGGCACTGGCGCCCACGACGAGCATGCGAGGCCGACATTCCTCTGCGAGCTTTTGCACCGCGTCATAGTTGATGGTTTCGGTCTCGCGGTCCACACCATAGGAGAACGCCCGAAACAGGATCCCTGAAAAATTGACCTTGCTACCGTGGGTGAGGTGACCGCCTTGGGCGAGGTCCATGCCCAGAATGGTGTCGCCGGTTTTCAGCACGGACAGATAAGCCGCCATGTTGGCTTGCGATCCTGAGTGCGGCTGCACGTTCACGTGCTCCGCGCCGAAAATCTGCTTGCACCGCTCGATGGCGAGATTCTCAACGGTGTCCACATGCTGACACCCACCGTAGTACCGTTTCCCCGGGTACCCTTCGGCGTACTTATTGGTCATGAGGGAACCTTGAGCGGCCAGGACGGCGGGACTGGCGAAATTCTCCGAGGCGATCAGAAGCAGCTTGTCACGCTGCCGTTCTTCCTCGGCGGCAATCGCGGCATAGACATCTGGGTCTGAAGCCTTGAGTGCGTCTAAAGAACCAACCGCATCTTTCATGACAGCTCGTCCCTTGTCAGGCCTCGACGGGGGCCGTTTCGGCTTCCTGTTTCTTCACGACATGGATCATCACGGTTGCGGTCACGTCCCGCGGCAGCTTGATCGGCACGCTGAAGGTGCCGAGTTCCTTGATCGGATGCTCCAGCTGGATCTTGCGCCGATCCACCGTAAATCCTTTTTCCGCCAATCCTTCTGCAATGTCTTTGACCGTGACCGACCCGAACATCTTGTCGTCCTTGCCGACCTTGGTCTCTACCGTGAGGGAGACGGCTGAGATGCTCTTGGCGTGGGTTTCGATCTCCAGCTTTTCTTTTTTCGCCCGTTCCCCGGCTACGCGCTTGATATGCTCAAACGCTTTGATGCTGCGACTGTCTGCCAACACCGCTTTATTACGTGGGAGCAGAAAGTTCCGTGCGTACCCAGCTTTCACATCGAGCAGATCGCCGAGATGTCCGACCCCGTCCATCGTTTCTTGTAGAATGACCTTCATGCCCCTAACTCCTTCTGTTGGAAAGGGAAAGAGCATACTGGGGGGTCAGCAAAAAGTCAATTCGCAATGCGCAGAAGATGTTCCCTTGATCAGGGGCGCGGGACGAATGTGAAGGGGAGGGTACCCCGATGACAGGCTGGACAGGTGTAATGGGCCGACCGTATGATGGCGACCGCTATACGAGGGCAACCTTCCAAGGATATTATGACCGCACGAGACCTTCTCGAAACATGGGTGCTCCGGCTTGAAGCCGAACAGAGACGGGTGAACGGCACCGAGCTCGATCAGCCAATTCATCATGTTACATGCAGACTTACGCACACGATCGGCACGCTTCATCTGTATGAGCTGACCCTCCCGTACGGCTCGTCCCTCGAGCATGACACTCCCCTTTCGATTATTCCTCCGGACGACATAGAGCCAACGGAAGGTATCGTGCTTGGCGGGCAAGGCAATGTGGTCCTCGTGCAGACATTCGATGCCATTGGACCATCCTGTGCCAACGCGACTGTGGTTCCCGATCGAGCCGGGCTTCTGGCCACGTCGGCAAAACGATTTCGTGACATGCTTGCGCAACCCGATGCCTATCGACTCGGTCCGGCAGACCGCTTAGCTCCCCTCCTCGAGGCGACGACGGGAGCGGGGGAATTGTCCGGGACAGGCGCTGGCTCGTCAATCCTCACAACCGTCTGGTCGGACGAGCTCTCAGTGCGACGCCAGCGATTGGCTGTGCTGGCGATTGAACTGATTCGCGCGAATAAGCGCATCCTGCTGGTCTGTCCTGATCACCAGGCGGCGGATGCACTCGTCGGAACCATCGCGCGCGCCATGAAGGCCGTGGGGCTCACGTACAAGACCTGGGTGACTCGCTATGAAATGGCTTTGGCCCAGCAGATTGAGGGTATAGGGATTCAGGAGCTGGGATTCGAAGCGCAGATGCACCAGTTCTATGCCAAGTCGCGCGCAGATAAGGCCGCGCTCCGACGCAAATACGAGCGGTTTCGAGAGTTGACCCCTGTGTTGGCCTACAAGGGGCAGAAGCAAAAGGATCTCGATGAGGTGCGCCTCCTGGAATGGCGCTTACTGACGCAGGTCAGCGACCTACAGGCCAAGATCAATGACGTGAATGTGACTCTGGCTGAATATGAGAACCTCCCGCTCTTCCGACGGCTCAGCCTGCAGGCTGTCGGGAAAAACGTCGAATCTCTACATCAATATCTCGAGCTGTATGAGAGTCAGTGTGCCGAGCTGAGAGGAGAACTCGATGTCGCCAAGGCACGCATCAACGAACTCATACCGGAAGCCGCTGTGCCGAAAGAGATGCGGCCGGAGTTTGACGAGCTCAAAGAAGACATCGTCCATCTGGGCGGGACAAAAAAGATCCGGGAATTGCTCGCGGCCGAGGAAGACACAAACCGCCAGGCCTTCATTCAGAATCGACGGCTCGTGGTCACCACGGCATCGCGAGTGCTGAGCGATCCCCTCTTCAGTCGCGTCCGGTTTGATGTCTTGATCGCGGATGAGGCGCCGTGGATCGCCGCGGCCCCGTTGCTCGGCGCCGCCGGGCTCGTCCGCGAGCGAATTGTGATCAGCGGCGACCCTCGCGACATCGCCGCGGCCGGACTGTGGGCCTCCCGCGAGGCGAATCCGAGATAATTCAAGCCCTTGCTTGACGGGGACCTTAATAATTCAGGATAATCCGCCTTCCACCTCGATGTGCCGAAGTGGCGAAACTGGCAGACGCACTAGATTCAGGGTCTAGCGCCCGCAAGGGTGTGCGGGTTCAAATCCCGCCTTCGGCACCAACCATTTTATAGTGCAGCGATTCCAGGGACTTGACGAGCGGCGTTATAACGCCATGGTATTAGCCTGTTCAGGCGAGTCATGGCGGCGTCGAACGTTTCCGGCTTGATCGTGCGATAGCGGAGAAACATTTCCACCGAGGAGTGGCCGATGATCTTCATAATCGCTTCGACATTTACCCCTGAGTCCGCGAGCTTCGTCACGGCACAATGGCGGAGGTCGTGGAACACAAAGTCCTCAATCTTCTGTTCCTCGCACAGCCGCCCCACTTCTTGGTTGGTATGATTCCGCTTTCCCCCGTTCTTGTGGAAGACCAGGCTCCGAATACGAGTCACACTGTCCAGCGTCTGACCGGATCAGAATAGGTGCTGCGTTCTACCGTTTTTGATTTTCACGGAATCATTTTCAATTCGACTTCTCGAAGTAACTCCATCATATATCTAGACGGATGAATGGATGCGTTTTACTTTTGTGGCCAATATTGGCAATTATTATCAATGGTATCCGGATAACTGTTTCTCCAGGACAGCCCTTGTCCCTGAATTTCCATTAATGAATGCGCCAATTAGTGTTGAGTACTGAATGAATATGGGGTTGCGCTGCTAAGCTAAAACCAGATACAGCGGGTGCTTTTCATTCTCCCATAGGGTCAATTCCTTAACTCTATGAGGTGTTATTTAGCCGGCATAATGTGTAGAGAAGGGGGGGTAAGGGATGAAACGAATGGGTTTCGCGCTTGGGGTATCTTTTGTTGCAGTGGGGATATTATGTCTGACGCTGTCTGGTCGTCCAGCATATGCCGAGATGTATTCGGCTGGTCAAATGGGTGTGTCAATTCCGAACAGCTTCAGCAACATTGAAGGCATGGGTGGCAATACTGGCACCACCATTTCAAATCTCAGCCTTGTAAATTCGTTCATGTATGGACTCAAGTTCGGGTACTATTTCGACTCTATGAAATGGCTGGGGGTCGAGACAGAGATCTTCAATTCCACCCCCCATATCAAGCAACAAACCGCGACTGCTAGTGACGCGACAGGATCTGTCACCGGAACTGTTCCCGGTGCATCGCTTCGTGTTCTCAACTGGGCTCCGGTGAACGTTGTGGTGCGCTACCAAATGGGGAAACTGGAGCCTTACGCAGGAGTTGGTCTGGGAATATTTATTGCCAATCTAAAGGATGGAGCGACCGGATTATATTCCTCCAGTGCCAATGTTGGCCTTAACACACAGCTTGGTCTGCGCTATTTGATTGCCGAGAACGTGGCGCTGTTTGGCGAATGGAAATATAACCGGGCCAGCTTAAACTTCCCGGGATTTAGCGCAATCCCGGCGCAATCAACCGGAGGAGGATACAGAGGAGACTACAGCGCTAACATTCTCGCCTTCGGCGTCGGTTACCACTTCGACTAGACCCGTCCTTCAATCTTCTGTTTCGAGAACACCGGACCGCAAGTTCTGACAGGTTGAATGTTTGAGGGATTGAAGGCCTGAATTCTTGCAGGATTTTGTGGGCAAATAGTCTATCGACAACTCAAATTCTTACGAATTTTCCCACAATCGACTCCGAAATGGGTTCAGCGAAGTGCCACTCCCATGTTCTGCAAGAGGCGAGATGTCGGGAATATACAAGGCTAGACGTCGGGTTCCCTTCTTGGGCTCCCTGTCTGCCGAACAAGGCTCCCCCTTCTTCTCTGTTACAGGCCATTGTCAAGTAACTGTCAAGTGGTTGCCCTGTCCCATGGGTTACTGCTGTGTCGCGCTGTATCAGGAACATCAGAAACAACAAGGGAAAATGCAAAGGCAGGACACAAGGAGACACGCTAAGCAACACACCGAACTCCCTTCAGGATCTAACACCTGCAAGGGTGTGCGGGGGCAAATCCCGCCTTCGGCACTCACCACTCCCATTCCAGATTGTCAGCCAGGAATAACTTCTCGACCAGGATGATGTTCGTACCTATTCGCCTGCTGCGCCCGTTCGCTGGATGAACGGCATGCATCAGGCGGCTGCGCGAATTTTTGATTAGGAAAGGGCGGCGAGCATGCGGGCTGAAACAAGAATCATCAGGCGGCTGTGGAGTGCGGTGAGATCATCGAGTAGTTCGATCTTGGTATCACGAAGGCGATCGCCCATGGCGCGGGCACCCTGGCCACCCACGGCAACAGACCAGCGGGTGGCGAGCTGCTCAAGTTCCTTAAGTTGTTGGAGCGCAGCGGCCTCCGGCTTTACCTCAGTGAGGGAGAGGAGTACGAGATCGGGCTTGATCTTCTCGCAAAATGAAAGGAGGTCTGAGCTGGGAAGGTTCGGCCCGAGATAGTATACGTGGCAGCCTCTGATCGCGGCGATGTAGGCCACGGCTTGGGCCCCGATCTCATGGGTTTCGCCTTCCGGGCAGGCGATCAGGATTCGCGGGCCGAACTCATTCACCGGAAGCTGATTCATGACTGAAAACAACTTCTGTTGGATGATCTTCGTCACATAGTGTTCGACAGCGATATTCAATCGACCTTGGTGCCACAGCTCGCCGATTCGCCGTTGCAGTGGGAGCAGAATCCGCTGGACGGCTTCATCGAACGGAATGACGGCCACTGCGCCGTTCAGTCTGCGCTCGAATCCTGCCTTATCGAGCGGATCAAGCGATCCCATCAAATCATCCAACAGGCGCTCATGAGGTTTCTGCTCCTCTGCAGAAACTGGAGTCGCGACACGCATCCGTGCGACAAGCGAATCGTGTCCCTCCACCGCGAGTGCACCGATCGTGGCCCCTTGTTCCATCTGCGCCTTTACAAAACGGAGAAGTGTCACCTCCTCGTCGCTATATTCACGATAACGATTGGAGCTCCGTGAAGGTTTGACAAGCCCATATCGCCTCTCCCAGACGCGAATAACATCCTTCGAGAGGCCGGTAAGCTTTGCAACTCTATGAATTCTATGAGTATTCATGTACACAGGTTCATTGTATTACGATGTCCAATGTTTGTCAAATATTTATTGCAGCAACACTTGACACATTGGACAACATGGTTTATACATTAGACATACATGCTGCAAACATTGAACACGTAATTCATGGAGGTAATCATGGCAAGAGCATTCACGGGGAATACGAGAGCAGAACAACTCGGGAGTCACTCGATCTCTTCTGCAATCCACCGCGAATCCATCTGCACCAGGTGCGGTGGACTGATGGTGAGCGACTTCTGCATGGATATACTGAACAGCACTGGCGAGTTAGAGTTTGCCGCGAAACGTTGTGTGCAATGCGGTGAGGTTGTCGATCCCGTCATTCTTCGCAATCGGGGGCTCCGGCAAGATTCGATGTCGGTTCAGCTTGCAGGGAGGATGATTACTAGCAATTGCGTGACGGAAGTTCCTTGATAATAACCTTACCCAACCAGGTTCAGCCGAGTGTTTCTAACCAAGGAGGTTTCCCATGCGGAGTCAAACAGTGCTTCAGATCGGATTAGGGGTGGCATTGATGGCAGGAGCCATCTCCGTCGCAACGGCAGCGGATATGCCGAGCAGCGACAAGGACATGGTGCCCATCCCGAGGGGTGAGTTCACCATGGGGAGCAGCCATCACTCAGATGAAGCAAGGCACCAGGTCGTGCTCGATGCCTACTTGATCGACAAGTTTGAAGCATCGAACGCACGGTACAAAGAGTTCATGAAAGCCACTGGTCACCCGGCACCGGCCTATTGGGACGATCCGCGGCTCAGCAAGCCCAACCAACCGGTCGTCGGTGTGAGCTGGACTGACGCGAGCGCCTTCTGCAAGTGGGATGGCAAGCGGCTTCCGACGGAGGCAGAATGGGAGCGAGCGGCCAAGGGTCCGGAAGGCGACAACCATTATCCCTGGGGCCATAAACTCGACCCGAAGAAAGCCAACTATGGGCAGAATGTCGGCCATACCACGCCAGTGGATTCCTATCCGGAAGGAGTGAGCGGGTTTGGGGCCTACAACATGGCAGGGAACGTCTTCGAATGGGTCGAGGATTGGTATGACCTGAAATTCTATAAGGAGAGCCTTGCCCTGAATCCACGTGGCGCCGAGAAGGGCTACAACTTTGCTAATCAAGGCCCGGTCAAGGTGTTGCGTGGCGGTTCCTGGCTCGCGCCGGAAACCTCCCTCCATACGAGCCATCGGTTCTGGAATCAGCCGGAGAATAACTCCTATGGGGTCGGTCTCGGATTCCGTTGCGCGAAGTCGGCGCAGACGGTGTCCGACGAAGCCGTGCAAGCAGGCCGGGATGCCTTCATTCAGGCATTAGTCGCGATGGGCGCTGAGAAGAACGCTGATGCGATGGCCTCCATCGAAAAGGCATTGGCGTCGGAGCCAGGCAATAAGGAATACCTGGCGACCCGTGACCTGATCAAGAAGAGCATGAAGAAGAAATAGTTGCAGGACTCATGGGAGGGGGAGGCATCGCCGCCCCCTCCGAGGACCAACTTCGTAGCAGGAGTTCTGACATGAATAGATCCAGAACCATAATTGCGGCGGTCTTGGTCACGGGCATGGCGATGCTCTCCGGAACAAGCCATGCGGAAGAATCCTTGATCCCCAAGGAGATGGTCTATGTCGGGCATGGGCCATCGGTGATGGGGATTGACAAGGAAACACCTCCGGACTCAGGGAAAACCCCCACGCTGTATGACAAGAGAATGAAGGGTCCCTGGTCCGCTGAGGCGTTGAAAGACGAAGGTCCGGCCCACATGGTGTTCCTGGACTCATACCTCATGGATACATACGAAGTCTCGAACAAAGACTATGGTGAGTTCGTCAAGGTGAAAGGCCATCCGGCCCCGGCCTACTGGGACGATCCACGCTTGAATACGCCGCAACAGCCTGTGGTCGGAGTGAATTGGGACGATGCGAAATCGTTCTGTGAATATCGCGGCAAGCGGCTTCCCACGGAAGCGGAATGGGAGAAGGCGGCTCGTGGTCCCAAGGCCAATCTCTATCCCTGGGGCAATGACTTTGATCCGTCAAAAGCCAACTATGGCAAAAATCACGAGGCGACCATGCCGGTGGATTCCTATCCAGAGGGAGCCAGTTATTATGGCGTCTACAACATGGCCGGTAATGCCTTTGAGTGGGTCTCTGACTGGTATGACCCCCGCTACTACGGAAAGCTTGAACCCATGGTGAACCCAACCGGTCCGGCAAAACCCGTATGGATGGGTGGAACCGGTACCTATGTGGACCGGCTCACGGTTGGTGACAAGCGGGTCATTCGTGGGGGATCGTGGATCGCACCGGCAGGCACGGTCAAGGCGACGCACCGGTTCTGGAATCACCCGCTCAATAACAGCTACGGCGTCGGCTTGGGCTTCCGCTGTGCCAAGACTGCCCCGCCAGAAATCGAACAGCAGATCAGGGACAGCTACATCGCTGCCTTGGTGGACATGGGACGTGAACGGTTTGCGGAGGCGCAGCAAGCCCTGAGCCGGGGATTGGCCATCGATGCCAAGAATATCGAGCTATTGGAACTCCGCGCTCTTATTGAACAGTCGATGAAACGCCCGTAAGGGAACGGTGAAACGGTTATTCTCAATGGTTTGATCGTGACGGAGGCGTACCTGTGACAAACGATAAAATTCTCCTTTCAGGGATCGTCCTTATCGCGTTACTCGGAGCCTCACCCCTCCAGGCTGGTCCCATCGATTCGGCCAAGCATCCTCACCCGGAGAGCGCGAAGGCGGTGCATGAGGCCCAGCATGATGTGGACCATGCGTGGGAGGTTTATCATCGCGCGGCGTTAGGCGGAACGGTCGCCTCCCCTGCCCTGCAGGCGGACATCGAAGAACACCTGCACGAAGCCAGAACCCTCGTGATCCAGGCACAAGAGGCATCCGAGCAGGGAGACGACCGTCAGGTGAAGCGTCTGGTGAGCCAAGTGAAAGCCCATACCACCAAGGCCATCGAGGGGAGCAAGGAGCAGAAGAAATGACACAAGGTCTGAGGAGGAGAAAAACCGGCTTGAGAAGTATTGTGGCAATGATGGCTCTAACCTGTGCCTCTGTACCTGTCGTGGCAGCTGCGCCGGAGGCCAAGGAGCTCGACCAGGTCCCCATGGTGACGATTCCGGCTGGCGCATTTCTGATGGGGAATCCGGAAGGCACAGGCCGGGCAGATGAATGGCCGCAGCGATCGGTATACCTCGACGAGTTTGCGATCGATCAAGTCGAAGTGACGAATGAACGGTATTTGGCGTTCGTGGCGACCATGGGCCACCGAAGCCCTCCGAATCCCTATGGCACCGGCCCGCTCTCGTCCGTGAAGGGCATCGAACAGCTTCCGGTCGTGCAGGCCACCTGGTACGACGCCAAGGCCTATTGTAGTTGGGCCAAGAAGCGGCTCCCGACCGAAGCGGAATGGGAGAAGGCCGCGCGCGGCACCGATGGTCGCCTGTTTCCCTGGGGCAACGAGTCGACCACATCGAAGCGGGCGAATTTCGACCGTGAGTGGGAGGATGAGCACACCTTGCATCCGGTCGGGTCCTTGCCAGGCGGCGATTCACCCTACGGCGTGAAGGACATGTCGGGCAATGCTCGAGAGTGGGTACAGGATTGGTATGACGCTGAGTACTACCAACATGCGCCGGATCGGAACCCCCAGGGTCCGGACAAGAAAGGCGTGGTCCGATCGATTCGCGGCGGATCCTGGCATAGCCCGACTTCGGACATCACGACGACGGCTCGCGGGCGTGGCGGCTTCGCGCTGCAGACCCATGGCACGGGCTTTCGCTGTGCAAGGGGTCTCGAAGGCCAGACCCAGCAGAAGTAGACAGTGGACGTGGAGATGCGATGAGACCAGATGACCACAAGAGAGTGACGGAGGCCGGTTACTTCTCCCCGTTTGGGTGGCGCCGCGACTCCGCACGGCGTCTCCCGCTGAGGCAGACAGCTCCCTCCATCGGGAGGGACCTGTCTCCTCAGTATGCAAGAGAGGATGGTTGCAAGAGTGCAGTAGCGCAACTGTCGGCCGTGATGAGGAGGATCGCATGGACCAGATGATCTTGTGTGCAATAGCACTGGTGGCGTTACGTTATTGGGCAAGTGTCGCATCATGGAGTACGGCTATCGCGGTGCGGCGGCAGGCCGGATTGGGTAGGTTTCGTGTCGAGTAAGAAGCATGCTGTTGACCGTTACGATCGCCAGCGAGGGTTCCCGTGGCATCGAATGGGAGACCAAACAATCCTCCACCCTCCACTCCGCAAGTCGGCCAAGACACCTGCCTACGCTGCGGGGGGTTGATGGTCACGGACTATTATCTGGACCTCCAGGACGATACCGGTCAGATCGGCATCACGGGCTTCCGTTGCACCAGTTGTGGCGAGGTCGTCGACCCGGTCATTCTTCGGAACCGATTGCACCAGACGCCGGATCTGTTGCACGGCGCGAAGCAGAGAAAATATGCGCAGCGAGTCGATCAGGGTGAGTGAGATGGGCTAGGTCCGAACGGTATGAGCATGATAGACAGCTTGGCGATTGACCGGCGGTCCCGCTCGAAATCCTGGTAAGGAGATGAGCCATGCAGATTGTGGTGACAGGCGGAACAGGCTTCATCGGTCGGCCCTTATGCGCCTCGTTAAGTCAGGAGGGGCATCGGGTCACGCTCCTCACGAGAAGGAAGGAGGAGGCGCAACGGTTGTTCGGCTCCGCTGTGACGGCCGTCGAGTGGAACGGCACAGAGACGGGGGCCTGGGAGCAATCTCTCGAAGAAGCCGATGCTGTCATCAATCTCGCCGGTGCGCCCATTGCCGATGCCCGCTGGACCGATGCCCGCAAGCGCCTCCTCACTTTAAGTCGGGTCCTCACCACTCGCCTGCTGGTAGCAGCCCTATCCCGCCGGTCCTCCAAACCGCGCATGCTGATTAACGCCTCCGGTATCGGCTACTACGGAGCCTGCGACGATCGTGTGCTGGATGAAGGCGCCGCGCGGGGTCAAGGGTTTCTGGCCGATCTCTGTCTTGCCTGGGAAGCGGAGGCGCTTCGAGCTGCGGAGTTGGGGGTGCGAGTCGTCATGTTGCGGACCGGAATGGTGCTCGAACAAGACGGCGGGGCTTTGCCGAAAATGCTGTTGCCGTTCCGGCTCTTTGCGGGAGGTTCGATCCTACCGGGGACTCAGTGGGTGTCCTGGATCCATCGGCGTGATCACATCGGTCTGATCCAATGGCTGCTCGCAACGCCAAGCATCTCTGGTCCCCTCAATGCGGTGGCGCCCGGGGCTGTGACGATGCACCGGTTCTGCGAGGTGCTCGGACAAGTTCTTCATCGGCCGTCTTGGCTTCCCGTGCCGGGCTTCGCGTTGCAGCTTGCACTGGGTGAACTGGGGACGCTCATGACCACGGGCCAACGGGTCCATCCGGCGAAGGCGATTTCCGGGGGATACGTGTTTCACTATCCGACGCTGGAACCGGCCTTGCGGGCGATCCTGATGAAGGGTTGAGGGAGGGTGTGCCATGGCCCCGCTGATCGAGTATCTGCATGCGCTCGCCGTCGCCATCCTGGTGGGGAAGGTCGTCCTCTTGTCTTTTGTGGTGGCCCCGATTCTGGCGAAAAGTCTGGAACGGGAGGCGTTCGGTACAGTCGTCCGCCGGCTGTTTCCGGCCTACTACGCCTTAGGGATGGGAACCGCCATTCTGGGGTTGCTGTCGTTGAGTGGTCTGGCGATGATCCGCGGCACGAGTCCCTCTCTACTCATGGCGGGCGGGATCTGGCTCATCATTTTAGCAGCCGAAGTCTACTGTCGATCGCCGCTGACGCCTCAAAGTAATGCCATGAGGGATGGGCTCAAGGAGCAGGAGCAACGTGGCGACGTCGATCCGAATCTTCAGGCTGCTTGGAACCGGCTCCATCGGCGCTCGGTCTATCTGAATTCACTCGTGCTGCTCGCAGGACTCTCAGTACTCGGACTGGCAAGTCGATTGTAGCGAACAAGGAGGAATGACCATGAAGAGAACAACTGTCACAATTTCCACGTATCTGTTCCTGATTCTTCTGAATGTTGTGGCCTTTCACATCTCAGGGAAGACGAGCGAGGCCATGGCTGCGGAAGGACAGGACAAACCAGGAAGTCAGGCCCAGCGACCGCACGGAGACGATGCCGACCTGCCGAATGGGGTGATTGGCGTGTCACTGCATGTCGGGGCGGAACGAATCGGCGATCCGGCGTCGTTGTATGTGGCCCATGTGCATCCGGAGGGTCCCGCCCAGCAAGCAGGCCTCAAGCATGGAGATGAAGTGGTGACGGTGAACGGTGCGGCAGTCACCGGCAAGACCTATGAGCAGGTGGTGAAGATGGTGCGCGGTGAAGCGGGCACCGCGGTGAAACTGGGCGTGAAAGGAGAAGGGGGCCTGCGCGAGGTTGCGATCACGCGCATCGTCAGCGAAAAACTCTACAAGGGCGAGATGGGATCCCATGGTGGGCCGGCGCGATAGGGGTGACCCATGGTCAACAGCCTGAAGACGTTCGCCGCATTTGGACTTGTGGTCATGCTTGGCGGGGGGCCTGCGTTTGGTGAACAGGCCGGCGCTACAACTGGCTCAGTGCGGACCAGCCTGATGAAGGCGAATATCTACCTGTTGGCCGGCGATTACCGTCGGGCGCTGGAGGCCTGTCAGAAAGAAATCGACAACGCGCCCTCCGTCGAGGCCTATATCCATGTGACCTATGTGTTCCACGCGATCGATGCCTACTTAGACCATCTGTCTAAGGAGGAGCGGTGGAACACCGTCGAACAGTTGCATCTGAATCTGGCCTACAAAGATCCGCAAGATTTGATCGATCCTCCCGGCGGGTTGGCCCGCATGGCGAAGGAGATGATTCAGACCAGTGTCCATCAACAGTCTGATGTGAGCGCCGCGATGGCTACTCGGCTGAGCAAAAGCGAGGCCGATCGGTTGTGGCAGCAACAGACTCAATG
>Ga0315276_10001071_pt1 | contig 24250 bp, 24 predicted proteins | sample YL17G05_0_MG_FD_204542 | JGI IMG/M metagenome (GOLD analysis project Ga0315276, IMG submission 204542) | Sediment microbial communities from Yellowstone Lake, YNP, Wyoming, USA - YL17G05_0 | ecosystem: Environmental > Aquatic > Freshwater > Lake > Sediment | place: USA: Wyoming | collected... | reverse complement strand
GGAAGCAGGAAGAGTGATTTGTCCCCGGCTGGAGACCAAAAGATTTTGGCGCATATTCCCTCCGATATCAAGGATTTCGAAATTCGGTATAACAGAATTTCAGCAATTCGTCAAATCGTAGGCTTAAACGTCAGACGCAGGGGGCATCGACGCAGGGGGCAATCGTAATAAAGTATTTCTCCGATCAACAAGCCAATGTTGGATTGTATCTCTAACCAAAGATATTTGAAATTTCCCCTCACCCTTCCCCTCTCCCCTGAGGGGAGAGGGCAGGGTGAGGGGGGACATAAGTGTTAGAGATAAATTCTCAGACTTAAAGATGTAAGAATCTAATATCACCGATCATTTCAATGTTCCATACTATCTCTCTTCTTGAAGGAATAAGTCGTTTCACTAAATCATAGATTTGGCTATCCACGAAATCTTGGCGCCTTATTTGTTCTTCAGTAAACTTACGCATATTTGGCTCCCCTGAACCTCAAATTAATTTTAAAAATTCTTCCTCTGTTAAACCTGATTTTTTAATCTGATCTTTTAGGAGGCCAATTTTTATTGGTTTTCCCCTATGGACTGGGATTGAAAGTATATTGGGATTTCCATCTTTGACAAGTTTCACATGACTTCCTCTTTGGCCTTTGTTAATCCACCCGACCCTTTCAAAGGCTTTGATCACCTTCTCAGGTTTTAGATTATGAAGAGTTGCCACTTAGGCGGCTTTCCTCTTTTGAGGTGCTTCTTTCTTTAATTCCTCTTGGACTTCGAGATGACCCTTAATAGCATCTCTGATCATATCCAATGCTTCCTCAACACTATCCCCCTGAGAAGAACAACCAGACAGTTCTGGACATTCAACCCAATAGCCACCATCTTCAAGATCCGGATGAAGAATAACTTTAAACCTTCTTTTTGAGACATTAACCATATAGGCCCTGTCCATTGTCATTTTTGACGTCTTCCCTTTCAGATCTTTTATCAATTCCTCAATGGCTATCGCAAAGACAAACTGTCCTTTCTTCAGGGTAACGATAATTTCTCTGTTTTTGTTCGTTAAGGCAAAGATCGTCTCCCCATCCGTCAAAAATCTCAACTGGGCTAAGGGCTTCTCAACCTCTGGAAGATGCTTTCTTAGATAATGAAGGCTCTTTCGTATCTTCTGCAAGGATAATCCCTGATCCCTCAAAAATTTTGCTACTTTAAATTGAATAAGATCGGTAAAGGAATACAGTCTCATCGAACCGTAGCCAGAGGCTTCGTTAATCGAAGGCTTAACGAAGTTTGTCCGATCCCAATAATCTATTACCCTTAATGGAACCCCTATGATTTTTGACACCATCTTTGAATTGAAAGAATTGCTCAATTTAATCACCTCCGATGATTTTTAAATTCACTAATGTATTTATAAATCCAAGGAAATGTAAAAGTCAAAAATTTTTTCAGGACCGATAGCTTAGCCACTCTCTCCTGTAGGGCGAGAGGTTCCAGAAGGCGGTTCACTTCAAGTCGATATTGATTCCGGTTCTCTTTTCACTGTCATTCCTTGGGAAGCAGGAATCCAGAAAAAGAATAGGAAGGAATAAATTCCTGGATACCCGCTTTCGCGAGTATGACAAGAATATGAGATACCTTCCAGAATTGGCTCGTGTCCACTTTACTCACATTTCGACTCTTTTCACTTCGGCTAAAGGGAAGGGGTTTCCACTATCCCCGGAGGAGACACTAAAGCTTTGCATTATACACAAGTCCCTTATACAGATTAGTATAATTTCAAGAAAAAAATAAGAAGCCTTTCCAACACATCAACTTATTCCACCCCGTATTGCCGGCGGTAGGAGAGGATATAATCTTTCACATCTTTTTTTGTCTTGTAGATTCCAAAGTGGCCTTCACAGAGGATATCAGCATCGAGATCGAGTAACTTCTTCGTCGATCGATCCCAATCCCCGAGACTTGAGCCGAATTCGGCAAGGAGAGGGCCGTGAAGGTCCTGAGCAAAGAGGATCCGCTTTCCATCTCTATCCAGATAGATGGATATCGATCCTGGCGTATGGCCCGGTGTATGGAGGCAAATCATCTTTTGTTCGCCAATCATTAGTGTCTCTTCCGGAGAATTCAATTTCACATCCACAGGGGTCGGGGGAAAAGTAGTCTGATACCAAGTGGCCGCTGTTAGAATCTGATCTCCACTTTCCAAAGGAGGAGCGTCCAATTTGTGAATATAGATTTTAGGCCCGAACCTCTTCTTGATTTCGGAAACACCTCCGATATGATCTATATGACAGTGGGTGAGAAGAATCTTGCTCAGATTCTTACAGTCTAATCCTAAGCTATTAATAATATTATTAATAATTTTCTCGACACTCCAGCCTGCTCCGGTATCGATCAATATAAGTTCCCCTAAATTAATCAGATAGACGCAACCGTCCCGACCATCGGTGATCTCTGGTCCACCCACTATAAAAATATCTTTAACAATTTCAGAAGCTTTCATCAATTTGCCTCCTTCTCAGATCATCCTTCAACCTCTTATAATCTGTCAATGTAAATCCTTCCCATTGGCAAGGAAGTATCGAATTGTTATGAAATAAAGGTTCGTTTTCGAGGTCGAACGGCGACATCTGTTTTGCTTTTTCAAATAATGGCGTATGGGGGATAGGTGAATATTCGACCAGTATTGGCTTTGCACCCGTCTCCCTAACAAAGGCAATACTCTCTTTCACCTCCCCTACCCTTTGACCAGGCAACCCAACCATGACATAAACCCCAATCTCTTCACCCGAATACCCTGCCCTTTTCAAATTTCGAACAGCTTTTTTGAAATCCTGATTGTCTGCCTTTCCACCGGTTTCGACTTGAGTCGTTTCGTTCGATGTCTCGAGGCCCAGGCGGATCGTTCTAAACCCTCCCTGAAAGAGGAGGTCAGTCACTTCCTGGTCTATCTCCTTTATGTGGAGCCCATTGGGTGTGTGAAAATCACATTGAATACCTCTTCGAATAACCTCTTTCATTATTGGAATAAAATGCTTAGAGGGTTCGATGAGAAGGGCATCATCATAAAAAGCAATATTATCAACATTGTATCGGGTCGTCCAGTATTCAATCTCTTCGACCACCTTGAAAGGATCCCTTCTGCTAAAACCTTTTGACAAAAAATGGGAGGCACAATAGGTGCATCTCGATGGGCATCCCCTTGAGGTCGTGATACAGCCATAATCGAGTTGGGGATAAAGATCAAAAGCGGGATATGGCAAAGAATCAATGCGGAATTCGGATTGCGGAATGCGGAGTTCAGATAAATTATCAGTTCGGAGTTCAGTAGGGAACGGTTTGAAACCGTTCCGTACAGGAGTTCGGAGTTTTATATCAGTTAATTCTGAAATCAGCTTCAATGCCTCTAATTCCCCTCTTCCATTAAAGACAATATCCACACCTGAATATTTCTGGGCATGCTCATAACAGAGGGTAGCATAGATTCCACCAAGAATGATTGGCACTTTATCAAAGAATTTTCTTGTTATTTCAATAACTTTAAATACTCCAGGATACCAGTAGGTCATCCCAGAAGTGATGCCTATAAGGTTTGGCTTTTCTTCAATGAATGAGAGTCTTTTCAACAGCATTTCTTCAGGTATTCCATATTGACTATAATTTCTATGGATGGATTTGAGGGGGAGAGGTTTTTCAATCTTTGTCTTAAAAAACTTTCCATCCCGATACTTTTTTGTCTTGCTGTAGAAGTCGAGGCAGTCAATTAGAGTGACCTGAAACCCATATCCCCTCAAAAAACCCGCAATATAAAGGAGGCCGAGGGGTCTTATCCAGAAATTATAAGCCGCGAAATCGGTGACCCAGGGATTGATGAGAAGGATATGAGGAGATGTATGTTTCACGTGAAACATCTTAGCCATTCTTTATTACACTATCAAACAGCGTCAGCGGCCTTTGACCCTCTCCCATTATCAATCTCTAAACTCCATCGAATGCTGGTGGATAGATTACCATCCCAGAAATACCATTCAAGGCGCCGGGAGCAATTTCAATTACCATAAAAACTTCATCCGGAACAGGAAATGGTGCTTCAAGCCCTTTCGCCCTCGCAGAGGTGAATCCAAAACGTGGGTAGTAATTGGGGTGGCCAACGACAATAACCACTTTGTATCCGAGATTTCTACAGCGTGCAAATTCCTGCCGTTTAAGTTTGGAGCCAATACCCTGTTTTTGAAACTCCGGATGAACAGCCATGGGTGCAAGGGCGAGTGCAGGAAATGAACCGACCTTTGTTTGAATGGTTACGCGACTGAAAAGAATATAGCCAATAACCCTTTTGTCTTTTACGGCTACGAGGGAAAGTTCCGGGATAAAATCAGGTGACTTGCGAAGATTCTCTACCAATCTTGCTTCGTCTTCTCGGCCGAAACCAAGAACATTGATTTCATGAATAGCAGTATCATACTCCCCTTTTTCGGGTTGAATTTTGATCATCCTAAAAATCCTTAAGAAATGAATCACGACCAGGAGACATTGCTTAATGGCAAGGTAAAAGTAGATGATGAGAGAAAGCCAGGCTTGATATTATTTGAAATTTCTTGTGACTTCATTTGGATTTTGGGTTTAAATAGATCTCTATTCTCTCTTTATTACTCCCTAAACTCTTTCCTCTCTTAAGGATGATATCTCCAATCTCCCCTGTTTTTCTTATATGAGTCCCTCCACAATCTACTTTTGCGAAACCTTCAATCTCCCAATATCTCATTTCATTCTCTTCATCACTAAATTGACTAACAATATCGAAATTAGATTCAATGATTTCCCTTGCCCTATTTTCAAGAAAAGGAAATATTTTTGAGATATTTCCATCCCATTTAAAATCCAATCTTGCCTTATCTTCTGTTATATTCGCTCCGATTTTTTCTGGCCGATTGAAATTTTGATAAATCAACTCCAAAATGATTTCTGCTGCAAAATGGAGCTTCATGATCTTATATCGTTTATCCCAATCGATCTTAACGATGACTTCATCATTCACTTCCAAATTATGGTTAGGATCAATGGTATAAAGGATCTCTTTTCCGAATCTTTTGGCCTCGATGATCTTATATTCGTTAATCGTCCCTGAATCAGAGGCCTGTCCGCCAGAAAAAGCATAAGCTATTGTTTTATCAAGTGTTATTACATTGTCATTTACACTTATGACCCTTGCATTAATCTCTTTTAGATAAGGATCTTCCCAAAACAATTTTTTTAAAGCCAATTTTTATCCCCTTAAAATCTCTACTTTTAATGTTTCACGTGAAACATATTGTAAATGCTGAATGCGGATTTCGGATTGCGGATTTATTTAAAAATCCCTCCCTGCCTCCCGAAGCTGTGAAATTATTCAGGAGGAGATTGGGCAAGGATATCTTCAAAGTTTTACAATTGCGGATCATTTGAGAAGATAAGGGTAACGAAACGCCCTAAGTAGGCTACTTTGTTGATTCTTTTGATCGCTGCTACTGGACATAAGAAATGTGCCGCTGTAAAACTTTGGGAAGATTCCCGCCTGACGGCAGCTTCCCGGAAATCCGCCCAATATCCCCGCCCAACCTTAGACCATTTAGCGATTTTTTCACACCTTCCCCTTTTTCAAAGGAAGGAGAAAAAGGGAGGCTATTTACCGATGCAGAATTGCTCGAAGATGCGATTCAATATCTCTTCAGTGGTCGTCTCTCCCACTATCTCTCCGAGGGCCTCCAATGCCGAACGAATTTCGAAGGCGATGAACTCAGGCGAAGTCCTCTCTTCCAGTCCCTTTACAGCATTCGAAAGATTATCCCTCATTTGCGAAAGAGCGGTTTTATGACGTATATTGGCCACGATCAGGTGTTCTGGCGATGACCTCACATCTCGGTGAACTAAGTAGTGATAAATGGCCTCCTTCAGATCATCGATCCCTTCGTTTCTCAGGCAGGAAATCGATATGATGGGATTTTCTTGAAAACGGCTCTCCACATCTTCTATGGATATCTTCAAAGGAAGGTCCTTCTTATTGAGGGCTACCACCTTCTTCTTCTCTTTGATCTCTTCGAAGATCTCCATATCGTCTGCGTCAAGGGGCCGACTTCCATCGATCATCAATAAGACGAAGTCAGAGTCTGACACCCGCTCCTTTGCCCTCCTCACCCCTTCCTGTTCAATGGAATCCATGGCCTTTCTCAAACCTGCAGTATCCATCAAACGCACTGGAATTCCACATATATTCAGAACCTCTTCAATCACGTCCCTCGTCGTCCCTGGGATCGGGGTCACAATAGCTCTTTCCTCTTTTAACAACACATTGAGAAGGCTCGATTTACCGACATTGGTCTTTCCAATGATGGCACATGAAATCCCCTCACGAAAGATCTTCCCCTCCTCAAAGGAAGCAATCCATCCCTCTATTTGATGGATCATCCTTTTTAGGTCTTGCCTCATTTTCCCTAATGATATTGGATCAATCTCCTCCTCTGGAAAATCGATATGGGCTTCGATCAGGGCTAACTGTTCAACCAGATCCTCCTTGAGTGAGGTCATCTCCCTGTAGAGCACCCCTCTCAGTTGTTGGTTGGCGATCTCAAGACTATCCATCGTCTTCGCGGTGATCAGATCGATCACGGCCTCAGCCTGGGTGAGATCGATTCGGCCATTGAGAAAAGCTCTCTTTGTAAATTCGCCTGGCTCGGCCATCCTCGCTCCTTGCTTCAATACCAATTCCAGTACTCTCTGTAGGATGAGGTACCCCCCGTGACAGTGGATTTCCACCATATCCTCCCGGGTATACGTCTTAGGAGATTTCATCAACACGATGAGGACTTCATCAATGGGACGACCATTTTGGGGATCGATGATCTCCCCGTAATGAAAGTGATGGGAAATAAAGCAGGGTTGGTCTTTTTTCGGCTTAAATAATTTCTTGGCGATGGGTTCCGCCAAGGGACCGCTCATCCGAACGATTCCAATACCACTCTCCCCAAATGGAGTTGAAATGGCTGCAATCGTATCTTCTCCTCTCTTTAGAATCTCTATCAAAGGATTCAATGAGGAATTTCTACTCAAGGGGTCCCTATTTCTCCCCCCTCTTTCGCCTTCGGAATGATCGAGATCTTCTTCAAGGCCCCTTCCCCAAAACTCTCTGTCCTAAGGGAAGGGTCTTCTTGAAGAGTGATATGGATGATCCTACGGTCGTGGGCGTTGAAAGGGCCGATTGTCAAGGCATGACCCATCCTCTTAACCTTCTCTCCTAATCGAAGGGCCATCTTTTCCAGGATATCTGCCCTCCTCTTTCGGTAATCATTGATATCCAAAACTACTCGCATGGGTTCCTTCAACTGCTTATTGACCATACGGTTGATAAGAAACTGAAGAGATTCTAATGTGCGACCATGCTTTCCAATGAGAATTCCTTCTCGGTCACTCTGGATTTCGAGGTAAATATCCGCTTCTCCTAAGAATCCTTTTACCTCCGCCTTTACTCCAATCCGTTCGAGCAATCCCGTCATCAATTGTCTGGCAATCTCAATCCCTTCTTCCAAGATTCGAACCTCACACCTTACTTATTTAGGTAGTATTGATGAGCGATGGATAAGACATTATTGACCAACCAATATAAAACCAGACCGGATGGAAAATTGAGGAATAGGAAGGTGAACATCACCGGCATCAGGAGGAACATTTTGGCCTGGGTTGGGTCGGCTGCTGTGGGGGTCATCTTTTGCTGAATAACCATGGTCGCACCCATGATGAGCGGAGTGATATAGATGGGGTCCTTTGCGGCAAGGTCCTTGATCCAAAGGAAGAAGGGAGCATGCCTCATCTCAATCGTGTATTGAAGGGCATTATAAAGGGCAATAAAGACTGGGATCTGGATCACCATAGGGAGGCATCCGCTCATAGGGTTAATTTTCCTTCTTTTGTAGAGCAACATGATCTCCTGCTGAAGCCTTGCCTTGTCGTTCTTATAGGTCTCTTTGAGTCGGGCCATTTCCGGCTGTACCTTCTGCATCTCCTTCATCGATTTGAAACTGATCTGCGTAAGGGGCAGGAAGATGATTTTGATCAGGATGCTGAGGATGATGATGTCGATGCCAAAATTTTTCGTCACCTTATTGGTGAGCTTTAAGAACCAAAGGAGGGGTTTCGCGACGACAGTAAACCAGCCAAAATCCACCAGCTTTTCGGCGTCTACACCCAGGGTTTTTAATTGACCTTCTTCCTTAGGTCCCATGTAGATTCTGTATGGAACCTTGACCGCCTGCTTTGCCGGGATAGAAAAAGGGGAGGTGCTCAGGCTGGCCTGCAGAAGATTCTTTTCACTCCCCTTCACCGACAATGTGACGTTCTTTTCGGACGGAGGAGAAATCAGTAGAGCTGTAAAATATTCTCCCTTGAAGGCGTACCATCGAATATCACCCTTGTCTGAGGTTTCGAAAGGCTCGATCTTACTCTTCGAAGCCCCACAGCCAGGGATGCAACCTGAAGAACCTGTGCCTCCAAGATCTTTCGTCTCCACCTTGTTATTTTTAAAAAAAGCATACTTCAACCCATAATCTTTGTTCCCGGTATCGGCCAGTTTCTCCAGTTCAATCTTTCCTATCCATTCAAGTCCCAATTGGCCCGTCATCTCTTTCGAAGAACTATTCTGAACCTCCAGATCGAGGTCAAAAGCGTATTGATCAGACGAAAATCTATATCTTTTCAATATCTTCAATCCATTCTCTAAGTTCTTTACAAAAGTGATCTCATCCTTCTCACCATCGCTGAGCAAACGAAGTCCATCCTTATCCACCTCCCAATTTCCCTCGGAATGAGAATCTGAGATGGTAAGCCCTAAGGGAAGTCCTTCTTTTTCGCTCGTATTCACCAAATCGAGGGGGGCCGGTCTTTTCAGCTCTTCTTCCTTTTTGCCAAGGATGTCTTGGACGAACCGGATCAATTTTATCGTAAGGGGAGATTCTTCCACCGTATCTTCATATTTTTTAAGCTTGAAATGTTCTAACCTTGCATCCTCATTGGTGAAGACTGCCCAATAGTTTTGTGTTTCAACAAGGACCTCTTTTTTTGGGACAATCTTGGTAACGGGAATGGGCTTCTCCTTTGGTGATTTTCTTTCTCTTATATCTATCCCCTTCTCGGCTCCCTTCTCTTCTGGCGCAACCTGTTCTTTCTTCACCTCTTGAGTCGGTGGCTGGGGAAAGAATTTTGATTGAATGACTCCCCACAGCATAATGATTAAAAATGTCAATATTATCGCAAGGATAGCTCTTTTTTCCATATATCCTTTGCCTCAGATCTCCTTCCTAAGAATTTGTAGGGATTTCCGGAACTGGGTCGTATCCACCAGGATGGAAAGGATGGCATTTGACAAGTCTTTTTAGGGTTAGCCAGACCCCGTCCACGATTCCGAAACGTTGAATCGATAGCAAAGCATAAGAGGAGCACGAAGGAGTAAAACGACAGGAAGGTCCAAGGAGGATTGAAAGTGTATGTTGATAGAGATGGATGACAATGATAAGTCCCCCTTTGGCCAACCTCCTGATCGCTCTCTTTTTCATAAAATGAAAAGCCCTCTCAATTCTTCTTCGGCTTCTGTATATCGGTTGACCGAACACCCCTTTTTTACAAGAAGAACAACATCGAAAGATCCATTGATTTCATGCTTGTGGAGGCGAAAGAACTCTCGAACATATCGTTTGATTCGATTTCGAAAGGTCGCCGGCCCGATCTCCTTCTTTACCACAATACCCAGCCGATGAAACGGATTCTTATTTTCCTTCATGAAGAGGATGAAATTTTTAGAGGTGAACCTCCTCCCTGATTTCATCACCCTTCTGAAATCCTGAGGATGGTTTATCCTTTCCTTTCTCGTAAAACTGAAGGTTCCTTCCACATTGCTCCTCAATCAGATTGTTCCTCAAAACATTGTCCTGTTGTCCCATTGGTTTACTTACCGTCCTCAGGAATTTTAGGGTTTACACAGTCAGCCTTTTTCTCCCCTTTAACCTTCTCCGTTTTAAAACATTTCGGCCACTTTTGGTACTCATCCTTTCCAAAAATCCGTGGGTCCTTTTTCGCCTGATATTACTGGGTTGATACGTTCTTTTCATAGGATTCCTCTCGATTGGGCAGAGCGGCTTGTTTTTTGAAATAATTAAACTTTCAAAGTAAATCATATTCCTTATTAATTGTCAAGACTGCCTTTAAATTTTGTTGACAGACGAGAGGCTTTTATATTAAGTTTTTTAACAAAATGAATAGATTATTTTTTTAGGGGTCTAGATGGAAATTGCCCGCGAAAACATTCCCGTCAATATCGAAGATGAGATGAAAAAGTCCTATATGGACTACGCCATGAGCGTTATCATCGGCCGGGCCCTCCCGGATGTGAGGGATGGCCTTAAACCTGTTCACCGGCGTATTCTTTATGCCATGAATGAGTTGAATAACGACTGGGACAAACCCTATAAGAAGTCCGCCAGGATCGTCGGCGATGTGATCGGTAAGTATCATCCCCACGGCGATATGGCCGTTTACGATGCCATTGTCAGAATGGCACAGGATTTTTCCCTTCGTTATCCCCTGATCGATGGCCAGGGAAACTTTGGTTCGATCGATGGGGACCCCCCAGCCGCCATGCGATATACAGAGATCCGAATGGCTAAGCTTTCGGCCGAATTGTTGGCGGACATCGATAAAGAAACTGTGGACTTTGTCCCAAATTATGATTATTCTCTTGTAGAACCTTCTGTACTTCCATCCAAATTCCCAAACCTCATCGTCAACGGGTCTTCTGGAATCGCAGTGGGGATGGCTACCAATATCCCTCCTCATAATCTTGTGGAAACGATTAACGCTCTTATTGCCATGATCGAAAATCCTGAGATCTCCTTTGAGGAATTAATGGCCCATATTCCTGGACCTGACTTCCCCACGGGTGGATTCATTTATGGCAAAGAGGGAATCCGGCAGGCTTATGAAACTGGAAAGGGCCTAATCCAACTTCGAGCCAGAGCGATCATCGAGAGGGATCGAAAGGGAGAGCGTGAAAATATCGTCATCAACGAGCTTCCCTATCAAACCAACAAAGCCAAACTCATCGAAAGAATCGCTGAATTGGTTCAAGATAAGGTGATCGAGGGGATTTCCAATATCCGGGATGAATCAGATAGGGAAGGGATGAGGGTGGTTATCGAACTGAAACGGAACGAGGTGGCCGAGGTCATCCTCAACCAGCTTTATAAACACACCCAGATGCAAACCTCTTTCGGGATCATTCTCCTGGCCATCCACCAGAATCAGCCAAAGCTCCTCTCTCTCAAAGAGATGCTCCATTTCTTTGTTCAATATCGCCAAGAGGTAGTCATCCGGAGATCCCGCTTTGAGCTCAACAAGGCAGAGGCCAGGGCCCATATCCTGGAAGGCTTGAAAAAGGCGATTGACCATATCGATGCCATCATCGCCACGATTAAGGCCTCCAAAACTCCGAAGGAGGCAAAAGAACGTTTGATGGAAAAATTCGCTTTTTCGGATGAACAAGCCCAGGCGATATTAGAGATGAGGCTCCAACGGCTCACCAACCTTGAACAACGTAAAATTGTGGAAGAGTATGAGGAGACCATCAAGCTGATCAATCGGTTGAAGGCCCTCCTTGCCAGTGAACGATTGATTCTTAATTTGATCAAGGAGGAACTCGTCTCCATCCGAGATGCCTTTGGAGACGAAAGGAAAACGGAAATTGTGGAGACCGCCCCGGAAATACGGGTCGAAGACCTCATCGCTGAAGAGGATATGGTGGTGACGATCACCCACACAGGATATATCAAGCGGAATCCCATCAGCCTCTACCGAAGTCAGCATCGCGGAGGAAAAGGAAAGGTGGGGATCAATGTGAAAGAGGAAGATTTTGTAGAAGATCTCTTCATCGCCTCGACTCATGATTATATCTTGTTTTTCACAGATGCCGGAAAGATCCACTGGATGAAGGTTCACGAACTTCCACAAGCTGGCCGGCTCACACGGGGGAAGGCTATTGTCAATCTTCTCAATCTTAGCCCCCAAGAGAAGGTGACCAGCATTCTTCCTCTCAAGGAGTTCACAAAGGGGAAATTTATTACCTTTATGACCAAAAGAGGGGTCATCAAAAAGACGGCTCTTGAAGCTTACAGTAACCCGCGAGTTGGTGGGATCATCGCTATTAATCTCGATGAAGGGGATGAACTGATCTCGACAAAGTTGACCGATGGAAAACAGCATCTTTTTATCGGCACCAAGGTAGGGAAGGCCATTCATTTTCCTGAAAACCAGATCAGAGATATGGGCCGCACGGCTCATGGAGTGAGAGGGATTAAGATTTCCAAAGGAGATGAAGTTGTGGGAATGGAGGCGGTCGCCCCCCACACTCAGATCTTGACGGCCACAGAACATGGCTATGGAAAACGGACACAGGCATCTGAATACCGGACACAGAACAGAGGAGGATCCGGCATTTTTACGGTGAAGAGGACTCAAAAGACAGGAGATGTGGTCTCCATCAAAACAGTAGTGGATGAAGACGAATTGATGCTGATTTCTAACAAGGGGAAAATTATACGTTTACGGGCAGTGGATATCCCCGTTCAAGGGAGAAGTACCCAAGGGGTGAGGTTGATCAACCTGGAAGAAGGGGAACGGGTAGTCGCTGTTGGGAGGTTGGCAGAGAAGGAATAAAATCGATCCAAAAAAATACTTGTATTTTTTAAAAATAGTGTTATTATGGATTTTGGATTCGTTAAATGAACTACCCCGCCGCAAGCAGCGGGGTATCAAAGACCACAACGGGCAAAACCCTTCGCCCCAAGGGGCGGGGTATTCACCCGGACGGAAATAAATTAATCCCCAAATAATTCCCCTCTTTGGTTTTTAATTTCATTTATCCACAGTTGTGGAAACATTGTGAAAAGAGATTTGTAACTAATTGAAAATGAAAAGGTTTTCTTTTTGGGTTCGGTCCAGCCCATTTCATCAATTACTTTCATCCAACACGCCAAACCATCAAGGTCCAGTTCATGGAAGATTTATGGTCTAAGGTGATCGATTCTTTAAAGGAGAGGATTGGTCAGCAGAATTTCGACATCTGGATTAAACCGATCCACTTTCTCTCCATGGAGGGAGAAAATGTGGAATTGGAGGTTCCGAACCGTTTCTTCAAGGAGTGGATCCACGAACACTACTCCCCTCATATTCGAGATGTGCTTTCCTTCTTCACTCAAAAGCCCTGTCATCTCCAGTTTCGAATCAGAAATGAAAAAATGGACGAAAAGGACTTCATCTCTCCCTCTCTTCAAAACCAGAACACAAAGGCCCCCCATACTTTTCAACCGATCTTCAATCCAAAATATACGTTCGATCATTTTGTCGTGGGGGCGAGTAATCAATTTGCCAATGCGGCTTGTTTGGCGGTCGCCAACTTACCGGCCAAGAACTATAATCCCCTTTTTATTTACGGAGGGGTAGGTTTGGGAAAGACCCATCTCCTCCATGCGATCGAAAATCATATCATTCAACATCATATTCTTCCAGACGTGAAGAAAATCTGCTACCTCTCCTCCGAAGAGTTCACCAATGAACTGATCAATTCGCTCCGATATGAGAAGATGGATGAGTTCCGAAATAAATTTAGAAGGATGGACATCTTACTCATCGACGACATCCAATTCATCGCGGGAAAGGAGAGAACCCAAGCCGAATTCTTCCATACCTTCAACTCTCTCTATGAGGCACGGAAACAAATCGTCGTCACCAGCGATAAGTTTCCAAAGGATATCCCTAATTTTGAAGAGCGACTTCGATCTCGGTTTGAATGGGGTCTCATCGCCGATATTCAACCTCCTGATATTGAAACAAAGGTTGCCATTTTGAAAAAGAAAGCGGAAATTGAAAATATTTCCCTTTCTAACGATGTCGCTTTCTTTCTGGCCTCACAAATTGATTCCAATATCAGAGTTCTGGAGGGCTCTCTCATTCGAATCGGTGCGTTCGCTTCTCTTACCAAAACACCTGTCGATATCCAACTGGCGAAAGAAGTCTTGAAAAATATCATTAAACCGAAGGAAGAGTTGATCTCCATCGACGTCATTCAAAAAGTGATCTCTATCTTTTTCAATATAAAAATTTCAGATTTAAAGGTGAAAAGAAAGACTAAAGGGTACGTCGTCCCCCGGCAAATTGCCATGTACCTCTGTCGAAAATTGACAAATGCTTCGTTGCTTGAAATTGGAGAAAAATTTGGGGGAAAAGATCATTCTACGGTTCTTCACTCGATTAAGAAGGTCGAAGAAAAAATAGAAAAGGAAACCTCTTTTAAAGAAATGATAGAGAACCTACAGGGGCGAATTAAATCATAAATGAGGTTGAAAAATTGTGAATGGATGATGAGAAGAGAAGGGGTCGGAGGACCAAACGAAGAAAATGAGAAGATTTCCCCAATCTCTTAGATGAGATTTAACATCCAAATTCTCTTCCTTTTTTTGGGGTTAGAGGCTTTTTCTTCATTTTCACAGGGATTAATATGATGATGAATATAGAGAGAATATAAATATATTATTAATAGAGACTATTCCGGAAAAAACTAAAAATAGTATTTTGAGAAAATAAAGAAAATCGAAATCTTTAATATTTACGGGCTCAAAAATATATGCTGTTCAATGATTGTATGCCTTATTATGGGAATCTGATCTCATATTGGATTGATCAAAATTCCATCATTTTTCTTTGTTTTTTAGAGCACTTATAAGTTTTTTCGGAACAGTCTCTAATAGGAGGGAGAGCCAATGAGTTTTGAAATTCATAAAAGGGAATTTTTAAAAGGACTCAGCTTAATTCAAAGCGTTACAGGACGAAGAACTACCCTTCCCATTCTTTCTCATATTCTTATGGAGTGGGAAAAAAACTCCCTCTATCTTACTGGGACTGATTTGGAAACGGGAATACGTGAAGAATTATCCGCTACGGTTCAGCAGAGCGGAAAGGCATCCATCTCAGGAAAAAAATTATATGAAATTGTAAGGGAGTTACCAGAGGAAACGATCCAAATACAAAAGAAGGAAAATCACTGGATCACTCTTCAATGCGGAAAATCCCTCTTTAATCTTGTCGGTTTGGATCCAGATGAATTTCCCTCTCTTCCCACCTATCAAGATGGATATTTTTCAAGAGTTTCGACTCACCTCATCAAGGAGATGATTGAGAAGACCGCTTTTGCCGCCTCCAATGAGGAATCGCGATATCATCTTAATGGAATTCTGTTTTTACAGATAAAACAGAGTTCTGTGTCGTTGGGTAGTGGACAGGAAGGAAAGGAAATATTGAGAATGGTCGCAACAGATGGCCATCGCCTTTCCCTCATTGATCGAGAAGGCGAAACGATCCATGGCATTGAGAAAGGGATTATCATTCCTAAAAAGGGAGTATTGGAGATTAAAAAAATGATTGGGGAAGGGGATGAGGAGGCAGCAATGGAGATCTACTTTGATCAAAGCCATGGTTTTTTTAGGTTGGGAAAATCCTTAATGGTCATCCGTTTGATTGATGGTGAATTTCCAGAATATGAACAGGTGATTCCAAAGGGGAACGATAAAAAATTGGTGATGAAAAAAGAGAGGATGTATGGATGCCTGAGGAGAGTTTCCACCATGGCCAGCGAGAGAGTGGAGGGGATAAAAGTTTTGCTCAAGAAAAATAGCGTGGAGATTTCCTCCTATCATCAAGATTTTGGAGATGCAAAGGAAGAGGTAGAGGTGGTTTACGAAGGTCCTCCTCTTGAGATGGGGTTTAATGCAAGATATTTAATAGAGGCGCTGAATGTGATCGACACGGACGAAGTCATCATGGAATTAAAGGATGAAGGAAGCCCTGGAATCATTAAACCTCCATCTTCGAAAGACTCCTCCCATCAACTCTGCATCATCATGCCGATGAGGATTTAAGGATTTCGCCCGAAGATTGAACTTGCCCGGTCCCGACCACCGCCTGCCCGCGGTAGGAAGGGTGGGGGACAGACAGATCTTAAAAGAGAAGGGATAAAGGAAACGGTGGAACAATATACAGCGGAACAGATTAAGGTCTTGGAAGGACTCTCTGCCGTTCGGAAAAGGCCTGCGATGTATATTGGAAATACAGGGATAGAGGGTCTTCACCATTTGGTTCATGAGTTGGTGGATAACAGCATTGACGAAGCCTTAGCCGGATATTGTCATCGCATTGAAGTCATCATTCACATCGACAATAGCGTGACCGTAACGGATGATGGCAGAGGTATTCCCGTCGATCTTCACGAGAAAGAGAATCGTCCTGCCGTGGAAGTGGTCATGACCAAACTCCACTCCGGAGGCAAATTCGATAATCGTAGTTATAAGATCTCTGGAGGTCTGCACGGGGTGGGCCTTTCGGTGGTCAATGCCCTCTCCGAGTTTATAGACTTGGAGATACGGAGGGATGGGAAGGTCTATCATCAGATTTATGAACGAGGGGAGGTAAAGACGAAGCTCGAGGTGACGGGAAAAACGAAACATACGGGAACCCAAATTCGTTTCAAACCGGACACTGAAATCTTTGAAACCGTCTCTTTCAGTTTCGACATCCTCTCCCAACGTCTGAGAGAATTGGCTTTTTTGAACAAAGGGCTATCCATCAGCATCGCGGATGAACGATCGGAAAAACGACACGAATTCTTTTACAAAGGAGGGATACTCTCCTTCATTGAATACCTGAGTAAGAATAAGAATTGTATCCATCCGAAACCCATTTACATCCAGGGGGTAAAAAACGGGATCGATGTAGAGATTGCCTTCCAGTATAATGACGGATATGCCGAAAACCTGTTCTCCTTCGCCAATAACATCAATACCCACGAGGGGGGAACCCATCTCATCGGATTCAAAACCGCCCTCACCCGCACCATCAATCAATATGCGACCAACGCCAATCTCCTGAAAGGCGACAAGGAGAATCTCACAGGAGAAGATATCCGAGAAGGATTGGTAGGGGTCATCAGTGTCAAGATTCCAGAACCTCAATTTGAAGGCCAAACCAAGACGAAACTGGGAAACAGCGAGGTGAAGGGATTGGTGGAGGCCTTGATCAATGAAAAACTGGGGAGTTACTTTGAGGAGAACCCTGCTGTTGCCAGAAAGATCATCTCCAGAGTGATCGATGCCGCCAGGGCAAGGGAGGCCGCTCGGAAGGCACGGGAGCTGAGCCGTCGAAAGGGAGCCCTGGAAGGTAACTCCCTGCCGGGAAAATTGGCCGATTGCCAGGAAAGGGATCCTCAGCTGAGCGAGATCTTCATCGTGGAAGGTGATTCTGCAGGAGGGTCCGCCAAACAGGGTCGGGACCGATCTTTTCAAGCTATCCTTCCCATCAAAGGGAAGATCCTTAACGTGGAGAAGGCTCGGTTCGATAAGATGTTGGCCAATGAAGAAATCCGTATCCTCATCTCCGCCCTGGGCGCAGGGATTGGGAAAGAGGACTATGACATTCATCGACTTCGGTACCACCGCATCATTATCATGACCGATGCCGATGTGGATGGCTCCCATATCCGAACCTTGCTCCTCACCTTTTTCTACCGCCATATGCCGGAGGTGATCGAGAGGGGACATCTCTATATCGCCCAACCCCCCCTCTTCAAGGTGACCGAGGGAAAGAGCGAGATCTATATTAAAAACGAACAGACTTTTAATCGATATTTAATGGACCGGGCCATTGCCAAAAGCGAAGTCACCGTCCAGCGAACAGCCAAGAAACTGGCGGACAAGAAATTGGGCCTCCTCTTGGAAAAAACCTTTCTTTATCATGATCTCATGCAACGGATCCAAAACAAAGGGTATCCCCGATCCCTCATCAGCTTCTTCTTTGAAAATGGAATCCGAAACAAGTCGACCTTCGAGGAAAAGGAAAAGATTGCTGATCTTCAGAAGCGATTGAGAAAGAGTGGGTTTGAGGTTTTCGATCTGTATTGGGACGAAGAGCACAACCTGTACGGGTTCGAGGTTCAAGAATCGAATGGAAAGGATGTCCGAAGCAAGGTTCATTGGGACCTCATCTCCTCCGTCGAATATCGTCATCTCTTCCAGATTTATCAAGAGATTCAAGAGATGGCACCTCCCCCTTATATCTTGGTGGAGAAGGGAAGGGAGGTGACAATCGATCAGGAGGAGGGGTTGCTTCAATCTCTGAATCAGTTAGGGAGGGAAGGCCTTGCCATCCAAAGGTATAAAGGGTTAGGAGAGATGAACCCGGAGCAACTCTGGGAGACAACGATGAATCCAGAGACCCGGACCCTCCTCAGGGTGAAGGTGGAAGATGCTGTCGAGGCCGATGAAATCTTTAGCATCTTAATGGGCGACGAGGTGGAGCAAAGGCGACACTTCATCGAAGAGAATGCCCTCTTTGTCCAACGCCTTGATATTTGAGTTTTACTAAGAGGATCTGTCTCGCCTGGCAAAAGATGATTCCACAGTCATTATCCCTGAAGGGTTCGTCACTCTCAAGAGATGGAAATCGTCTTTGGGCTAAGGTTAGGAAGCCAGTTTGGTGAAGAGTTAAACGGTTAGGGTTAAAGAATTTTAGGACCAAAAACATAACCTTTCAACGAAACGGGCATCTTTACCCTAACCTTTGAACCATTAATTTTTTTGGTAAATCCATGCTCATCGTCGGATTGACAGGGGGTGTGGCGAGTGGAAAAACGGCCGTCTCCCAAATATTGAGAGAAGAGGGTGCCTACCTCATCGATGCAGACCAGATCGCCAGGGAGCTGGTGCAGCCCCACACGGCCACTTGGAATGAGTTGATCAGGGTATTTGGGAAGGGAATCCTACAAGAAGATGGATCCATTCATCGGAAAAGATTAGCCGCTAAAGTTTTTTCCGATTCAGAACAGAGGAATCTTTTGAACCAAATTCTTCATCCTCGGATCAAGGTGGAGATGGACAGGAGAGTGAAAGAGATCGGCCAAAAGGATCCCAATGCCATTGTCGTGATCGATGCCGCTCTGCTTATTGAACTTAGGAATCACCGAGAGATGGATAAGGTCATCGTCGTGACTTCGACAGAGAAACAGCAGATTGAGAGGCTGAAGAAAAGGGATGGGGTGGACCAAGAAGAAGCCCAAAAGATCCTCTCCTCTCAAATGCCCCTGGAGGAGAAATTGAAAGTGGCCGACTTAGTCATTCGAAATGAGGGATCCTTTGAGGAGACGAAAAAGAGGGTGAAGAAGGTTTTCCAAGAATTAAAGAGAGTTGCCTTTCAAAGAAGAGGCCAACCAGAATTTAAAAGACCTGCCGTATAATTTCTGGGATTCAGGGTTATTTATCTTCGGATTCAATATACTAAAAATACAGGAGGGTAAAGGAGAGGGTTATGAACATTAAGGATTTAAAAAAGCTTAAGATCAACGAATTAAACAAGATCGCCAAGGAACTCAATGTCGAAGGGGCGAGCGGGATGAGGAAGCAGGAATTGATCTTTGCCATCCTTCAGGCCCAGACGGAGAAGAACGGCCTGATTTTCGGGGAAGGGGTACTTGAAATTTTGCCCGATGGTTTTGGTTTTTTGAGGGCACCGGATTACAATTACCTGCCCGGGCCCGATGATATTTACATCTCCCCATCCCAGATCCGAAGGTTCAATCTTCGAACCGGCGACACGGTCTCTGGTCAGATTCGACCGCCCAAAGATACGGAACGGTACTTTGCCATGCTGAAAGTGGAGATGGTCAATTACGAAGACCCGGAAGTGGCGCGGGATAAGATCCTTTTCGACAACCTGACTCCCCTTTATCCTCAGGAAAAAATCCAGCTGGAGATTAACGGCCATTCGAATAACTATTCGGCTCGGGTGATGGATCTACTCACACCCATCGGAAAAGGCCAGCGAGGCCTCATTGTCGCCGCCCCGAGAACGGGTAAAACGATGCTCCTCCAGACGATCGCCCATAGCATTACCGCCAACCATAAAGATGTTGTTCTGATCGTCCTCCTGATCGATGAACGGCCCGAGGAGGTGACCGATATGGAACGATCTGTTGATGGAGAGGTGATCAGTTCCACCTTCGATGAGCCGGCCCAGCGACATGTCCAGGTGGCGGAGATGGTGATCGAGAAGGCGAAGCGATTGGTGGAACACCAGAAGGATGTGGTCATTCTTTTGGATAGCATTACTCGGCTTGCAAGGGCCTATAATACAGTCGTCCCGCCCAGTGGCAAGGTGCTCTCTGGAGGCATTGATGCCAATGCCCTTCAAAGGCCGAAGCGTTTTTTTGGTGCCGCAAGAAACATCGAAGAAGGTGGGAGCCTCACCATTATCGCCACGGCCATCATCGATACAGGGAGTCGGATGGATGAGGTGATCTTCGAGGAGTTCAAGGGAACAGGAAATATGGAAATACACTTAGACCGACGCTTGCTGGACCGAAGGGTCTTTCCCACCATCGATATTCAACGCTCCGGTACCCGAAAAGAAGAGCTATTATTGGATAAGAACGATCTGAATCGCATCTGGCTCTTGAGAAAAGTCCTCCAGCCGATGAACACAGTGGAGAGTGTGGAATTTCTTTTAGAGAAGATGCATGTCACCAAGAATAATCGGGAATTCCTCGATTCCATGAATCAATAGATCGGTGCTTGGGTGCAACGGTCCCCGGATCACCTTACGAGAAAAATAGGAGTTGAAAAATTTTGAGAAATCGGTAAAATAGATTATGGAGGCCATGGAGATGAAAAAAGAAATCCACCCCCAATTTTTCGATGCGGTGATTAAATGCGCTTGCGGAGCGACCTTCGAGACGAAGAGTACCCAGAAGGAGATCCGTGTAGAAATCTGTTCAAACTGCCATCCTTTCTTCACTGGAAAACAGAAGTTATTGGATACTGCCGGAAGGATTGAACGGTTTAAGAGAAAATATGGCCAGAAGATTGATCAGAAGGATTGATACCACCTCACCTACCCATCATCTCCCTTTTCGGTCGATAACCCTTGCTCTATTACTTTACGATACGGCAAAGGGCCCTTGGCCTATTCCGGCCATGCTCATTGTCCTTCTTTTAAAAACAGGTAGTCAGCATTAGTTCATTTGGAGGGTTCTTGTGTTATTTTGGAGAAGAGGTCCCGCTGAAGGGCATTCTCTATCTGATCATCTTGTTTATACAACAAGGCGGAAACCTATTCGAGTGGGGGGTCAGGCCGTCATCGAAGGGGTGATGATGAGGTCCCCCAATTCGATGGCCGTTGCCGTCCGGAAGCCGAATGGCGAGATTGTGGTGAAACAGGAAGGATTGAATTTCTTTTCTGAAAAACATCTCTTTTTTAAATTCCCATTGGTCAGGGGTGTGATCACCTTACTCTCAGCCCTTGTCTTAGGGATTCGGGCTCTCAACTTCTCCGCCAATCAGGCCCTCTCCGAAGGCGAAGGCGAGAAAGACCCAAGCTCCTGGACCATGAACATCACTTTTGTTGTTGCCCTTTGCTTTGGCATCTTCCTCTTCTTCCTGATCCCTCTTTTTTTGACAAAGTGGATGCGGTTTGCCATTCCGATGCTCTCCGAAAGCGGACTTCTCTTCAACCTCGTCGACGGGGCGATAAGATTAATGATCTTTCTTGCTTACCTCTGGGCTATCTCCTTTTTCAAAGAAATCCGGCGTGTTTTTGAATATCACGGTGCGGAGCACAAGTCGATCTTTGCCTTCGAGTCCGGTGAGGAGTTGGTGATCGATCGGGTGAAGGGCTTCAGTTACCTTCATCCCAGGTGTGGAACGAGCTTCCTGCTTGTCGTCATGGTGGTGAGCATCTTGGTCTTTGCCCTCATCCCTCATCATCTTCCATTTGGATATAAGGTCGCTTCCCGGGTGGTCTTCATCCCTCTCATCGCAGGGCTTTCCTACGAGATCATCCGATTCGCGGATCAAAAGCGGGAGAGTCGAGGGATTCAGTATTTCATTATGCCCGGACTTTGGCTACAACGGCTGACCGCCCGCGAGCCGTCGGAGGCCCAGATCGAAGTGGCTCTGCGTGCTCTCCAGGCCGTTTTGGAATTGGAGGGTCGACGATGAAAATGTTTGAAAAATTGGAGGAAGTGGAACGTCGCTACGAAACACTTTATCACCTCTTAGGCCAACCTGAGATCCTTAATAGACAGGATGAGCTTCAGAGGGTTGCCAAGGAATATGCAGAGTTAGGGAAGGTGGTCGATCTTTATCGGAAGTTGAAGAAGTTAGAAGAAGAGATCAAGGCAAACCGACAACTCCTCCTCGGTGATGAGGATGAAGAGATGAAATTTTTAGCCAAGGAAGATCTCAATCTGCTGCTGGGGGAGAAGGAAAAGTTGGAGGAAGATCTGAGGATGGCCCTGCTTCCGAAAGACCCGAACGAGGATAAGAACATCCTACTTGAGATCAGGGCAGGAACCGGAGGAGAGGAGGCAGGACTTTTTGCCGGCGACCTGTTCCGAATGTATTCCAAGTTTGTAGAAAAGCATCGTTGGCGAATGGAGGTATTGAACCGCCATTACACCGGTGTCGGTGGATTCAAGGAGATCATTGTCCTGATCGAGGGGAAAGGGGTTTACAGTCGACTGAAGTTTGAGAGCGGCGTCCACCGTGTCCAGAGGGTTCCAACCACAGAATCCCAGGGCCGCATTCATACCTCCACGGTCACCGTGGCCATCCTCCCGGAGGCAGAAGAGGTTGAGATCCAGATCGATCCCAATGACATTCGGGTGGATATCTTCCGATCTTCTGGACCAGGTGGCCAGAGTGTGAACACGACGGATTCTGCTGTCCGGATCACCCATCTCCCCACGGGGATGGTCGTCTCCTGTCAGGATGAAAAATCCCAACACAAAAATAAGACGAAGGCACTTAAAATCCTTCGGGCGAGGTTGTTGGACAAGGCTCGACAAGAGAAACAGATGGAGATCTCAGAAAAGAGAAGGACCCAAGTGGGAACTGGAGAGCGAAGTGAACGCATCCGAACTTACAACTTCCCACAAGGCAGAGTGACCGAACATCGGATCGGGTTGACTCTCTATCGACTGGACGGAGTCCTCGAGGGGGAGCTGGATGAGATCATCGATGGATTGACGACCCATTATCAGGCAGAAGCACTCAAAGGTGAATGGGAAAACACCAAATTCCAAAGTTCAAATGCCAAATAAAATAGGTGGCAATGTCGAATGCCAAACCCAAGATTTTAAAGGATCCCGAAAGGCAGTATTTTGAAGTTTTGGAATTTGGATCTCATTTGTTATTTGAAATTTGAACTTTGACATTATGATTTTAAAATGACCGTCTTAGAGCTTCTTAATTGGTCAACGAACTGTTTAAAGGATCATCGTATTGAAAGCCCCCGGCTGAACGCAGAACTCCTTCTGGCCCGTTCTCTGAACCTCAGCAGGGAAGAGCTCTATATTCACTTCAATGGTCAATTAAAGGAGAAGGAGAAGGAGACAATGAAGGGGCTGATTGAAAGAAGGATTTCTGGCGAGCCCCTTCAGTACATTTTAGGCCATCAAGAGTTTTGGTCGATCGATTTTAAAGTGGATCCTCGTGTCCTGATCCCGAGACCAGAGACAGAACTTTTGGTTGAACAGGCCCTCCTTATCCTGTCCGAGAATCCTTTAGGGAGCACTCCGTATGCTTTAGAGATAGGAACAGGAAGCGGCGCTGTGGCCATCTCCTTGGCGAAGGAGGTGAGGAATCTCTTTCTGGTGGCAACTGACATCTCCAGAGACGCCCTCTTATTAGCGAAGGAGAATGCTAAGTCTGCAGGCGTCCTCCATCAAGTCAAATTTGTGAATGGCGATCTCTTTGAACCATTCCACCCTTTTGGAGAGAGAGAACCTTTTGACCTCATCCTTTCTAATCCTCCTTACATCACCTTTTCGGAGATCGATGAACTACCAAAAGAAGTAAGGGACTACGAACCCGTCATCGCTTTAAATGGAGGAGAGGATGGGTTTGACTTTTACCGGAGAATCGTCTCACAGGCTCCTTTTTATCTTCGAAGGGGAGGATGGCTCCTATTGGAGGTGGGGCAAGGTCAAGGAGAAATGGTTTTGAAGATGATGGCGCAAGAAGGACATTTTTTGATGTCCGAAATGATTCAGGATCTTTCAAGTATTGAAAGAGTAGTCAAGGCCAAAAAATGGGAGGCGAAATTCGAAGCACGAAATCCCGAATAGATAGAACAAAGCAATGTCAAATGT
>Ga0315276_10001070_pt1 | contig 24267 bp, 25 predicted proteins | sample YL17G05_0_MG_FD_204542 | JGI IMG/M metagenome (GOLD analysis project Ga0315276, IMG submission 204542) | Sediment microbial communities from Yellowstone Lake, YNP, Wyoming, USA - YL17G05_0 | ecosystem: Environmental > Aquatic > Freshwater > Lake > Sediment | place: USA: Wyoming | collected... | reverse complement strand
CCGGTGAGTCTGGCCCTCGCCTGGGTGGCGCGCCACCCGGCGGTGAGTTGCCCCATCATCGGCGCCCGCAATGTTGCGCAGATCGAGCCGGCGCTCGCCGCCCCTGAAATCCCAATGACCGACGAGCTTTACGCGCGCCTGTCGGCCCTGGCGCCTGCGCCGCCGCCGGCTAACGATCGCACGGAAGACAGAAAATAGGTGTTTGGGGATTGGGGTGTTTTGGCGTTGAGTGGTTGAGAGAAAGGACAGATCGCTGGAATCTTGAAGGATTAAAATCCGTTCAGTTTTTCTCGCCGCCTGGCGTCCTAAGCTTCCCGGCATTTGTTAGAGGTAGTTTCCGTTCACCACGTTCTGTGGTTTTCCCTCCAGAAAGGCCTTCACGTTTTCGGCCGTGGTGCGCATCAGCCGCTGCCGGGCCTCGCGGGTGGCCCAGGCGATGTGGGGGGTGATCACGATACGGCGGGCGGACAAGAGCGGGTTGTCCGGCTGCACCGGTTCCGCCGACACCACGTCCACCACCGCCGCCGCGATGCGCCCGGCGTTGAGTGCCCCGGCCAGGTCGCGCTCGTTCACGAGCGGGCCGCGGGCGGCGTTGATCAGCACGGCCGACGGCTTCATGCGGTTCAAGAGGTTCGTGTCGACGAACGACTGGTTTTCGGCCGTGAGCGGGCAGTGCAGGCTGACCACGTCGCTTGCGGCGAAGAGTTCCTCGAGGGCGGCCCAGGCGAACGGCGCATAGCCCGGCGCGGTCTGCCGCACGGCGTCGCAGGCGATGACCTGCATGCCGAAGGCGTGGGCCAGTTCCCCGACCCGGCGGCCGATGCGGCCGAAGCCCACGATTCCCATGGTCTTGCCGCGCAGCTCGATCAGCGGCGTCTTCCAGAACGACCAGTCCGGCTGCCCGCCCCACTCCCCGGCCTTCACGGCGTCGGCGTGGCCGGCGATGTTGTGCCAGACGTGCAGGAGGGCCGAAAACACATACTGGGCGACAGAGTCCGTCCCGTAGACCGGCACGTTCGACACCGGGATGCCGCGGCGGCCGGCAGCCTCGATGTCCACGCAGTCGTATCCCGTCGCGGACACGCTGATGAACCGCAGCCGGGGAAGCTCCGCCAGGGCCTCCTCGCGCACGCGGGTCTTGTTGACGATGAGGATCTCCGCCTCGCGGCAGCGAGCCTGCAACTCGGCCGTCGCGATCCGCTCGTAAATGGCGAGTGTTGCCAGGGCTCCGATCTCGTCCCAGGGATTGTCGCCCGGGTTGAGGGTGAAACCGTCGGTTACGACTATGCGAGCCGGTGCCATGCCTATCCTAAATCCGGCTCAATCTGCAGCGTGTCGTTGACGCGATTGACCATGTTGGCCAGCGCGACCACCATCACCAGCTCAACGATTTCATCGTCCGAGTAGTATTGGCCCAGCCAGTTGAGCACGGACTCGTCGATGGCGGACGCCCCGCGGGTCACCAGGTCGGCAAAGCGCACGGTGGCCCGCTCCTTGTCGTCGTAAGCCTCGCTGCGTTGGTAGAACCGGAGGTCTTCGATCTGCCTGTCGGTCACGCCGGCCTGCTTCGCCGAAGCAGTGTGAGCGCGCAGTCAGTACTGGCAGACATTGATGCTGGCGGTTTTCAGATAGGCCAACTCCTTCAATTTGTTCGGGACCCGGCCTTTCAGCATGACCGCGTTGTAAAAGGGCACGAAGCGTTTCAACGCCGCCGGAAAGCGGGCCATGACGCCGAAGATGTTGGGCATCTTGCCGATGGTGGCCTGCATGCCTTCGAAAAGTTCGCGGATGCTGGAATCCGCCTGATCCTTCATGAGCGGTTTCGGCACTCCCATATCAGCCTTCCTTTCGATCTGTTGTTGGATCTGTCTGGGATAGATACCACGATAACCGGCTGAATGAAAACCGGTTTATGGGATGATGGGGATTTACTTTGTCCGGCAAAATGTAATACGGTTCCTCCACCAAGGCAATAGCGCCAAAGCCGGTGCCGCGTGCGCAACCGGCATGGGCCACGGTCGATTGAACCACGCGGCAATTTCTGATAAAGAGCGGGCGATCGGGTGTTGTCTGCGTTGAGGGCTGTTTCCACGGGGAGATGGCCCTTATCCGGTTATTCGCCAAAATGAGGGGGAATGCGATATGGCGTTGCATTTTCGAAACCGTCACTTCTTGAAGCTCCTGGATTTCACACCGGAAGAAATCTCTTATCTGCTGCAGCTGGCGGCGGATTTAAAGAAGGCCAAATACGCCGGGGCCGAGCCGCAGAGGCTCACAGGCAAGAACATCGCTCTGATCTTCGAAAAGGCTTCCACCCGCACGCGCTGCGCTTTTGAGGCCGCCGCCTACGACCAGGGCGCGCACGTGACCTATCTCGACCCGACCGGCTCTCAGCTGGGCAAGAAAGAGTCCATCCGGGACACCGCACGGGTGCTGGGGCGCATATACCACGGCATCGAATACCGCGGCTTTGAGCAGACGCGAGTGGAGGAATTGGCGAAACACGCTGGCGTCCCGGTCTGGAACGGCCTCACCAACGAGTTCCATCCCACCCAAGCGCTGGCCGACATTTTGACCATGCAGGAGCACAGCGACAAGCCGTTGAAGCAGGTGGCGTTCGCCTTTCTGGGCGACGGGCGCAACAACGTGGCCAACTCGCTTCTGATCGCCGCCGCCAAGATGGGCATGGATTACCGTGCTGTCGCGCCCAAAGAGCTTCATCCCAACGCCGAGCTGGTGGCTCTCGCCCGTGAGATCGCCAAGGCGACCGGGGCGCGGATCACGATCACCACCGAGCTGGCCCAGGGGGTCGCCGGCTGCGATTTCCTGTACACCGATGTCTGGGTGTCCATGGGCGAACCCGAAGATGTTTGGACGGAGCGCATCCGGCTGCTCAAGCCTTACCAGGTGAACCGGGCGGCCATGCAGAAAACTGGAAACCCCAAGGTCAAGTTCCTGCACTGCCTGCCGGCGTTCCACGACCGGCAGACGGAGATCGGCGAAGCCATCTACAAAAAGTTCGGACTCGAGTCCATGGAGGTGACTGACGACGTCTTCGAGTCGCCGGCCTCGATCGTCTTTGACCAGGCCGAGAACCGCCTGCACACGATCAAGGCGGTGATGGTGGCGACCCTCGGCGCTTAGCGCGCCGGGCGTCGATGAAAATGATAATGGAATATCCATGCCAAAGCCATTGATATTAATTGCGCTCGGCGGCAACGCCCTGATCCAGAAAGGCCAGAAAGGCACGGCCGAGGAGCAGTTCGCCAACCTGCAGCTGCCCATGCGGCAGATCGCCCGCCTGTCGCGCCGCTACCGGGTCGTGATCACCCACGGCAACGGCCCGCAGGTGGGAAACCTCTTGCTGCAGCAGGAGAGCTGCCGCGAGGTGCCCAACATGCCGCTCGAGATCATCGTCGCCATGACCCAGGGGCAGATCGGCTACATGATCGAATCCACCCTGGACACCGCGCTGATGGAGATCGGCATTAACGACGAGCAGCAGTTCGTGAGCCTCATCAGCTACGTGGTGGTTGACGAAAACGACCCGGCCTTCCAAAATCCCACCAAGCCCATCGGACCTTTTTTTACCGAGGAGCAGGCTCAAAGCCTGCCCTACCCCGTGGTCAAGACCGACAAGGGCTTCCGGCGCGTGGTGGCTTCCCCCAGGCCTCTGGCGATTGTCGAGCACCGCGAGATCAAGAAATTGATCGATATGGATTTCATTGTCATCTGCTGCGGCGGCGGTGGGATCCCGGTGGTCCGCAAGGAGCGCAAATTCAGGGGGGTCGATGCCGTCATCGACAAGGACTTCGCCAGCGCGGTCCTCGCTGGCGAGATCAACGCAGACGTCTTCGTCATCGCCTCGGATGTGTCCGGGGTGTCAGTCCACGGGGGAACACCGGAGCAGCGGGTTTTGAGGAAAGTTCCCACGGCTGAGATGGAGCGCTACCTGGCCGAGGGCCATTTCCCGGTCGGTTCCATGGGGCCCAAGGTGGAAGCCATCACCCAGTTTGTGAAAGCCTCCGGGCGCCGCGGCATCATCTGCCACCTGGAGGACATCGAGCAGGCCATCGCCGGCGAGGCGGGGACGGAAGTTGACGGGTCAACCGAAAGGGAGAACGCATGAAGCGAAAAAATGTGGTCATTATCGGCGCCGCGGGGCGCGATTTTCACAACTTCAACATGGTCTATCGCGACGATGACGGCCATCGGGTGGTCGCCTTCACTGCCGCCCAGATCCCCGACATCGCAGGTCGCAAATATCCGGCGGCCTTGGCGGGAAAGCTCTACCCCAAGGGGATCCCCATCCACCCCGAGGCCGATCTGCCCAAGCTGATCCGTGCGTTCGACGTGAGCGATTGCGTGTTCTCCTACAGCGACGTGTCCTACCAACACGTCATGAACGTCGCTGCCGTCGTGCAGGCGGCGGGTGCCAACTTTGTGCTGCTGGGGCCGAAGGACACCATGCTGAAGAGTGCGAAGCCTGTTATCTCGGTGGGTGCGGTGCGCACCGGCTGCGGCAAGAGCCAGACCGCGCGGCGCATCATCGAAATCCTCATGGCCAAAGGGTTGAAGGTGGTGGCCGTGCGCCATCCCATGCCTTATGGCGACCTTGCCGCCCAGAAGGTGCAGCGTTTTTCCAGGATCAGCGATCTGGCGAAACGCAAGTGCACGGTCGAGGAGATGGAGGAGTATGAGCCCCACGTGGTGCGCGGCAACGTGATTTATGCCGGGGTGGACTACGAGGCCATCCTGCGTGCGGCCGAGAACGACCCGCAGGGTTGCGACGTGATTCTCTGGGACGGCGGCAACAACGACTTCCCTTTCTACAAGCCCGACCTGCAGGTGACCGTGGTGGACCCGCACCGGCCGGGGCACGAGATGTGCTACTATCCGGGTAACGTCACCCTGAGGCTGGCCGACGTGGTGGTGATCAACAAGATCGACAGCGCCGATGCCGCCGGCATCGATGCCGTGCGCCGGAACATCGCAACGGTCAACCCGAAGGCTGTCGTCATCGACGCCGCCTCGGTGCTCGAAATGGACAACCCGGCCGTGGTCCGGGGCAAGAGGGTTCTGGCCGTGGAAGACGGGCCGACGCTGACCCACGGCGAGATGAAGATCGGAGCAGCGGTAGTGGCGGCGCGCAAGTTCGGGGCGGCGGAGCTGGTCGACCCCCGGCCGTATCTGGTGGGACGGCTCAAGGAGACGTTCCGGATTTACCCGGGCATCGGCGCGGTGCTGCCCGCCATGGGTTACGGCGCCGCGCAATTGAAGGCCCTGGAAGCCACCATCCACCGCACCGAGTGCGATGCGGTGGTCATCGGCACCCCCATCGACCTGAAGCGCATCATCAGGATCAAAAAACCGAGCACGCGCGTTTACTACAACCTGCAGGAAATCGGGAAGCCGGACCTGGACGATGTGCTTGAGGAGTTCATCCGCACGCACAAACTGGGTCGGAAAAGAAGCTCATAGCTCACAGCCATTTGTTTGGTGGGAGCGGCTTCCAGCCGCGATCGCAACTAGCGTACGGCCGCTCTTACAAACATGAGCATGAAAACCCTCGCGCTAAATTAGAAGGATCAAATGTCGACCAATATTCTTTATGTGATCATCGGCGCCCTCGGAACGGGCCTCTGGAATGTCTTCATCTCGTCCGCCTCGCGCCAGATGCATCCGCTGCTGGGTGCCCTCATCACCGAGCTGACGGCCTTCACCGCCGGGGCCTTGATTTTTCTGCCGGTGCTGAGCGGCGGCTTTCCCAAGGTTTCCTTCAGGTCCGTGATCATGTGCATGCTGGCCGGCCTGTCCGTGCTGCTGGCCGACTTCTTCATCCTCAAAGCCTACAAGCAGGGGGTGCAGATTTCCATCGGCGGGCCCATCATCATCGGCGGCAGCATCGTGGTGGTGACGCTGATGGGTTTTTTTTTGGGCGAGCGGCTGACGCTTCTCAAAGCCCTCTCCATCCTGATGATCGTCTCCGGGGCTTCGATTCTGGGGAGCCTGTCGCGCTAAGAGCCGCTCCTCATGGGTGCGGGGTCGCAAAGTGTTCCCGATAGCCCATGATGGCAAGCCCCGCCATCGCCGCCACGATCAAGAACGCCACACACATCGCCAGTTTCCGTTGTGCCGGGTGGCGCGCGGGGGAGCGATCCAGGAAGGGCAGGGCCACCAGCAGCGCCGCCAGGCCCCCGGGGATGGCGGCCGTGCCAACGAACATGAACGGGCCCCTGAAAATGCCGACCAGTTGATTCAGGGACAGAACCCACCATTCCGGCTTGGGCACGTAGCCGGAATCCGTGGGATCCGCCGGGCTTTCCAGGGGGGCCGGCCAGTAAGCGGACACCAGGCCGAGGAGCACCGCGAACGCTATGAACAACAGCATCCAGCGGTTGAGCATGTCCGGGATCAGGGGTACGCAGCCCTGGTCTGCCTTGCCTTCGTCCAGCGGCTCTGATAGCCCCCGCTGCGCCAGAAAATGGAAATGAATGGCGATCAGCTTCACGACCAGGAGGGGGAGAAACACGCAGTGAAGCACGTAAAACCGGGTGAGCGCCACGGTGCCGGTGCGGGGCCCCCCCTGCAGCAGGCGCATCATGAACTCGCCCGCCACCGGCACCGACGAGATGATGCTGTTGCGAACCTGGGTCGTCCAGTAACCCTTCTGGTCCCAGGGCAGCAGGTCGCCCGTGATGATGCAAAGCGGCACGACCAGCAGGACCAGCACCCCCGAGACCCAGACGAGCTGCCGGGGTGCCTTGTAGGCCGCGGTGAGGAAGGTGCCCACCAGGTGTAGACCCAGGACCACGAGCAGCAGGTTCCAGGCGTAATAGTGCACGCCCCGGACGACATCGCCGAACGGCAGCGAGAACTGGGAGAAGTCAACGCTGTCGTAGGCTGCGCCCGGGGTGGGCGAGTAGTAAAACATCATGAAGGCCCCGCTCAGGAAGAGCAGGACCACCAGTACCAGGCTCAGCGACCCGCAGAAACGCGTCCAGCTCAGGGCGTTGCCGGCGACGCGCAGGCCGCAGAGGCGGGACGCATATCGGTCCAGCGCCAGAAAGGTGAGCAGTTTCTCAGACGGGTGCCCGGTGCCGTTCATCGCAATTCCTTTCAGATGATCCGCTATCGGCCGAACGTGAGGGTCATCGCATGGGTCGCCTTCGAATGGTCATCGCCGGAGTCATCGAAGAGCGCCATGGCAAAGCTGTAATCTTTTCGGGGATTGAACACGACATCATCGTCGTGGCCGGTGGCGAGTTTGCGATGCAGCATGACCGTCCAGCTGCCGTCGGCATAACGGCCGGTCGCCTGGACATTCGAGCGTGAACCGTCGGGTTTCTTGGGCATGCGGTAGGTGATGACGTCACCGGCCTTGAACAGGGCGTCTGCGGGAATCTGGACCGCCTCCTCGTAGAGCAGGAAGCCCGGTGCGGAAGGTTTCTTGGCCGGGTCCTGCATGTAGCGCGGCTGCGCCTTGTCTTCGGTTTCGTTGTTCACGTCGCCGCCGTCGCCGGCATCGGCCCGGCGCCCGGTGGTCCGGTATGAACCGGACGGGTTGCCGGCCACCGTGAGCCAGCCGTCATCGGCGTAACGCTCAGGGTTGGAGCGGGCCGCCTTCCAGTGCCACAGGTCCCCCTTCTCAGCCGCGGTCAGTGTAGCGAATTTCCACTCTTTGCTGGGCACATCCGGGGGGCTGTGGCAGACCACGGCGCAGCCTTTGGTGGCGAACCCGTTGATCCGGGTGATCTCGAAGAGCAGCGCGATGCGGTCCTCGTCGCCTTTCATGTGGGCCCACTTCTGCCCGTCGAACGTCCAGGCCTGCTTGACGACACTCTCGGTGGGGTCTTGCCACTTGAAGAGAAAATACAGGCTGTCGTCGGTGTAGGCGGCCCGCGTGATCACGGTCACTTCCTCACCGGCGAAGCTGTCCCGGCCTCTCACGTGAACATCGACCGGCTGCGCCTGTTGCCAGGCCGGGTCATCCGGTCCGGCGGGAGCCTTCGGCAGATGTCTGGCGACGACGACCAACTGCGGCTCGGCCGATTCCAAATGACCCTGCCCGGAGAGGATCACACCCAGGGCAACCCCCAGAATCAGCGTCAGGCCGGTGGCAATCCCTGCTTTCATGCCGTCTCCTCTCTGTTGTCGGCCTCGACTCAAGGCAGCCGGCCCGGCCTGTTCCGGATGGGCCGGCCGCATGCGGCAGTCCGGTTAACGGCCGAACTCGAGGGTCATCGCCTCGGAGTCGTAGGAATCCGCGTCCATCGAATCGTCGAAGAGCGCCATGGCAAAGCTGTACTTCTTTTTGGCGTTGAACGCGACATCGTCATCGTTTCCCGTTTCGAGCTTGCGGGAGATCATCACCGTCCAGCCGCCGTCGGCATACCGGCTTTCGGCCCGGACATCGCCACGGGATCCGGATGGTTTCTTGGGCATCCGGTAGGTGAGGGTGTCGTTCGCCTTGAACTTGGAGTAATCGGTGATCTCGACCGTTTCTTCCGCGAGCAGCACGCCCGGGACGGAGGGCTTCTTGGCGAGGTCCTGCATGAAGCGCGGCTTGGACTTGTCGGCCGTTTCGTTGCGGCTGTCCCCGCCGCCGCCGGCGTCTTCCTTGCGGCCGGTTTTGTCCTCGGCCTTGGTAAGCCAGCCGTCGTCGACGGACTTGTAGGGGTCGGAGCGGGCCGCCTTCCATTGCCACAGGTCGCCCTTTTCGGCTGCGGTAGCGGTGGCGAATTTAAAGTCTTTCATCGGGGCACCTGCGGGCCCGTGGCAGGTCACGGCACATCCCTTGGTGGCAAAGTTGTTGATGCGGTTGATTTCGAACAGCAGGGCAATGCGGTCCTCGTCGCCCTTGAGATGGGTCCACTTCTCGCCATCGAACTGCCAGGCGCCTTTGGTCACGCTCTGGGTGGCGTCCTTCCACTTGAAGAGAAAAAAAACGTCAGTGTCGGTGTAAACGGCCTTAGCGATCACGTTTGCCTTCTTGCCGGCAAACTTTTCTTTGCCCTCGAAGGGGACATCGAGGGGTTTGGCCTTCTGCCACAGCGGGTCATCCAGTGCGGCTGGGGCCTTTGCCGCCTTGGCGGCCATGAGCGTCTGTATGCCGGCGCCGGTCGCCCGGTCGGCCATGAGCGCCATCCCGCCCATGACGAAAATCAGGAAAAGTGCGGAAATGATCAGGGTCTTTGCTTTCATGTCGATTTCCTCCGTTTGAGGTTGGTTCTGTCAGGCAGGCATTAAGACCATCAATTTGCCTTCTTCCACCTTGTGCTCCAGCGCCACCAGCGGCTTGGTGGGGGGGCCGGCGATCGGCCGGCCATTGATGTCGAAGTTGCCGCTGTGGCAGGGGCATTCGAAGATACCCTTCTCTTTGCGCCAGATGACGTTGCAGGCAAGATGGGTGCAGGTCGACGAAAAAACGGTGATTTTTTCAAGGCCGTCAGACTTGGCCCAGACGAAGCCGCGTTGGGGAAGAACGATCCACCCGTCTTTGACCATGAATTCGTAGGAGCGCATTTCGATCTCTCCCGGCTTGAGGTTTTCGGCCGGTCCGAAATCGATCCACTTGCTGGTTCCTTTTTTCAGCGCCGGGGCGACGACGTATGAAAGCAGGGGCACACCGGTCAGGGCGACGGCCACCCCCGCCAGTGCTGCGGTTTTAAAAAACGCTCGCCGCCCGGGGCATTTGCTTTCATCCGGCTCGCCGCATGGTTTATCGGAAGTCATATTTCCCCGCTGTAGGTGATGGGACAATGCACCCGGAAAAGAGAAGAAAAAGGGGAAGATTGGGAAGCACTCAACTATGGTTTGATAAAGATAGTAGGAAAGGAGCCGGACTTTGTCAACAACAATACCTATCGGATAATTCCAAAGAAGGTCGAATTACCTCTTGACAGAAAAGGCAAAAATATTTAGACTAGTCTCAGACTAGACGGAGGAGCCACAATGAAAACAGTCGGCGCGTACGAAGCAAAGACCCATTTACCCAGGTTGCTTGAACGGGTCCGCAAGGGGGAACGCATCATCATCACCCGGCATGGAACGGCTATCGCGGTATTGCAGCCGCCTGAACATCGTGAAAAGGGAGATCCTGCGGAGGTGATCGCAGAAATCCTGAAATTCAGGGAGCAACAGACCCTGGACGGCCTGACGCTTCGCGAACTGATTGAAGAAGGGCGGCGCTGAATGTCCGAGCGATTCGTTGTGGATAACTCCGTGGTGATGGCGTGGTGTTTCAAAGACGAATCCGATGTCTATACCGACTGGGTTTTGGATAGTCTCTCCACATTTTCGGCCCTGGCACCGGCTATTTGGCCCTTGGAGGTGGTCAATGTCTTGCTCGCAGCGGAGCGCAGAAACCGTCTCGCCGAAGCCGACAGTATACGCTTTATCTCCCTGCTGAATCGGCTCCCCATCCGCGTTGAACCGCAACCGCCTGCCGAGGAACTGATGGGCGGCCTTCCACCGGTCGCCCGGAAATATGGTTTATCAAGCTACGATGCGTCCTATTTGCATTTAGCCATGCGAAACGGTCTTGCGCTGGCGACTTGTGATGGAAAGTTGAAGACGGCGGCAAAAAAGGCCAAGGTGGCGCTTTGGACCCAGAAGTGATTCCGCAGCCGGGTCGTGGGGGGGTATGAGAGGAGTGAACCATGGATGACCTTATCTGGGAGGCCGCGCGGCGATCGACCCGCTATCTCGAGGATCTGAAAGAGAGAAGCGTTGCCCCGCCGCCCGAAGCGGTTGCGCGTCTTAAGGGTTTTGACGTTCCTCTGCAGCACGAGCCGATCGCGCCGATGCAGGTGCTGGCGGAACTCGATGATCTCGGCTCGGCCGCCACCGTGGCGAGTGCCGGGCCGCGCTATTTCGGCTTTGTCACGGGCGGCACGCTGCCGGTGGCTCTCGCCGCTAACGTTCTTGCCGGCGCCTGGGATCAGAACGCCGTCTTTCATGTCGCCTCCCCGGCGACGGCCTTCATTGAAGAAGTCTGCCGGCGGTGGCTCGTTGCGCGGTTCGGGCTGCCGCCGGGTGCGGGCATCGGTTTCGTGACCGGGGCCACCATGGCCAACTTCAGCGCGCTGGCTGCCGCACGGCACGCGCTGCTGGGCCGGTTGGGGTGGGACGTCGAAGCGCGCGGCCTGTTCGGAGCGCCGCCGATAACGGTGATCGTCGGTGAGGAAGTGCACGTGAGCGTGCTGAAGGCGTTGAGCCTTCTGGGGCTCGGCCGGGAGCGCGTCGTCCGCGTCGCGGTTGACGGCCAGGGGCGGATGCGGCCGGAAGCCATCCCAACCCTGACCGAGCCTGCGATCATCTGCGTTCAGGCCGGCAACGTGAACACCGGGGCCTTCGATCCGGCCGGGGAGGTCTGCGCTATTGCCCAGGCATCGGATTCTTGGGTGCACGTCGACGGCGCCTTCGGACTGTGGGCGGCGGCATGCCCGGACCGGGCTCATCTGGCAGCGGGGATCCCATCCGCACACTCGTGGGCGGCCGACGCCCACAAATGGCTGAATGTGCCCTACGACAGCGGGATCGTTTTCGTAGCCGACCCGCAGCACCTCAAGGCGTCCATGTCCTCCCGCGCGGCATACCTCATCGCCGGCGATACGCGAGAGCCCAGCCACTACACGCCTGAGCTCTCGCGCCGGGCGCGGGGGGTGGAGGTCTGGGCGGCCCTGCGGTCCCTCGGCTGCTCCGGCCTGGCCGATCTGATCGGGCGCAACTGCCGGTATGCCCGACGTTTCGCCGAAGGGCTGAAGAATGCCGGTTGCGATGTGCTAAACGAGGTGGTCCTGAACCAGGTGTTGGTCTCCTTCGGAAGCGCCGAGCGCACCCGTCAGGTGGTCGGCAGAGTCCAGGAGGACGGCACCTGCTGGTGCGGCGGCACCGAATGGCAGGGCCATGTCGCCATGCGCATCAGCGTCTCTTCGTGGGCGACGACCGAGGAGGATGTCGAGCGCAGCCTGCGGGCCATCATCCGGCTTGCGGCCGGTTAAGGAGAAGACATGATCTACGATCGCTTCGGAGGTCAACAATGAAGAAAATCGGGCTGGTCGGCGGCATTGGCCCCGAGTCGACCCTGGATTACTACCGGCTGATCATCCGCGCCTTCCAGGAGCGGAAGTCGGCCGACTACCCGGAGATCCTGGTCTACAGCGCCAACATGACCGAGCTCCTGAAACTGATGGAGGAAAAGCGCTGGGATGCGTTGACGGAATGGCTGCTCCACAAGATCGAGGCGCTTCGGAAGGCCGGGGCGGAATTTGCCGCCATCGGCTCCAACAGCCCCCACGTGGTCTTCGATGCCGTGAAATCCCGCTCGTCCCTGCCGCTGGTGAGCATTGTCGAGGCGGCCTGCAACAGGGCCCAGGAGTTGGGCGTAAAGCGCCTGGGGCTCATGGGCACGGCGTTCACCATGCAGTCCGATTTTTTCCAGAAACCCTTCCTCGCCAAGGAAATGAGCGTGGTCGTGCCGGAGCCGGATGACCAGAAGCTGATCCACCGCAGGCTCTTCAGTGAAATCGAGCTCGGGATCTTCAAGGACTCGACCCGGCAGGAGCTGCTGGCCGTGGCCAAACGCATGATCGACCGCCAGGGTATCGAAGCGCTCATCCTGGGCTGCACGGAGCTGCCCCTGATTTTGACGAAAGACGAGTTCGGGATCCCGTTCCTGAACACCACGGCCATCCACGCCGAGGCCATGGTCCTCGCCTCGCTGGGGTTCAACTCCTATTCCTTGTAGATGACAGTGCGCTGCCTTTCCCGATTGACGGTGAGTTGGGTGACATCCGGCCGGGCGTAATGGCCGGCCGGGTCGAAGTTCTGCCTTTCCTCCCGCACCCGTCTGTGTTCGAGTGTCGCTACCGCCAATGCTTCCCTGTCGACGACCGGCGGGATCACCCACTCTCCGTCGGGACCCGCCAGGCAGGACCCGCCATTCGCCAGCATCTCCGGGCAGTCGCCTACTATCTTCTCCAGGTGGGGAATGTCGACTGGGATGTCCCCCCTGCGCATTAGGCCAGAGACGGACATGACGAAGGAGCGTGCTTCCTTGGCGATGAAGTGCGTGATGTCCCGGGTGTTGTGCAGGCCGCCCGGCCAGACGGCCACATGCAGATCCTCGCCCAGAGCATATAATGCGGCGCGCGGGAGCGGCATCCAGTTCTCCCAGCAGTTGAGTCCTCCCACGGTGAATGCGCCCAGTTTGTGCACCCTTAGGCCGTGGCCGTCACCGGGCGACCATATCAGCCGTTCTTCATAGGTGGGCATGAGTTTGCGGTGCACGCTTACGATGCGGCCGTCCGGATCGATGGTCACGAGCGAGCAATAGAGGCTGTGGCCCCCGCGGTCGGCCGGACGCTCGATGCACCCCAGCATTACGGCAATGCGCTTGCGGGTGGCCGCCCGGCAGAGGCGGTCCAGGTGCCCTGCCTCGATCTGAACTGCCTGACTGGCATAATAGGCGTAAAGTTCCTTCTGCACGGGGGAGTTGAAGCGTGCGCCGTCGGTGCGCTCGATCCAGAAGGGGTAGCCCGGCACCAGCGCCTCGCCGAAGGCAACCAGCCGGCAGCCTTGCGCGGCCGCCTGTTCGACGTGTCCGATCACCTTGGCTAAGGTCTTCTCGCGGTTCAGCCAGACCGGTGCGATTTGCGCCAGGCCGACGGTCAGGGAATCGTCGGCAGCTTTTTTCCTTGCGGCAGTCATGTTGCCCCTCTTTCAATGGCTGTTGAGACGGCCACCCGTATTCCGGGCGACCATTTAAAGACCGCCTTATGGATAGCGCTTGCAGCGGCAATATCCGCTTCCGTCATTTCGCGCACGACCAATGAAGAAACGGCGTCATGCATCAGCTTCAAGCCTTTTTCCCATGCTGACGACGTCGTCGGGTTTGAATCCGATTCTCCTGTAGAACTCGATCACCTCGGTGTTGCTGGTGCGGATTTGGATATTGATCTTCGGGCAGCCCATCTGCCGCAATCGGTCTTCGGCTTCCGCCACCATTTTCCGGCCAATCCCCTTCCGCCGGAACCGGGGCGCAACCGCCAGATAGTTGAGCCAGCCCCGGTGGCCGTCATACCCCGCCATGACGGAGGCAATCAACTCCCCCGTGGCCACACCGACCAGGAACAACTCGGGTTGAACCCGGAGCTTGCGTCGGATATCCCGCAGGGGATCGTTCCAGGGAACGACCAAGTTGCAGTCTTTCCACAACTGAACGACGGCCGCGTCATCACTCGGCTGAAAGGATCTGATCTCAGTCTGCATCGGTGTGATATCGTTCCGTTCGACAGCCGCCTGGATCCCCGGGACCTTCCCTCAATCCGGCCGGCGGGTTCCGCGCCGTTCCCGTTGCTATGCCAATACTTCTTTGACACGCCCGATCTCGCCGCTTTCCAAGCGCACTTTAATCCCGTGGGGGTGAGTCGGGGATTTCGTCAGAATGTCTTTCACGACCCCCCGGGTGAGTCTTCCGGAGCGCTGGTCTTGCTTCAACACGATCAAGACCGGCTGTCCTGGTTTGATATTTTCGCGGACAGTGCCGTTCATACGTTCAAGTCCCCCATTTTAAACCCTGCACGACGCCGTAACAATTAACAGGGTCTTGAAAAGCAAGCATCAGGCCGTCAGCCAAGGCGTGCGGCGTTTTGGAAAGCGCAGCCTATTCATCGATATGTGAGCATTTACAAAAGCCGCACAACGCCGGATCACGGCCTCAGGCGCAGTTTTTCAACACCCTGTTGAACCCACGCGGCCATTCGTACCATAAACCGGAGAAAAAGATAACCGAATCTCACATCCATGAAGTGCGCACGACACCCTGAACGGGCATGCACGCGCCGGCCGGGAAATTGCCCTTGACCGCGCCCTCGTTTTCGGGGAAACTAAAGCTTCCAAAAGCCGCGCAACGCCGAATCACGGCCTGATACGCTGTTTTTCAACAGCCCTTTCACGCAGGGTGACGCCAGGGCAGGCGGGCGCCGCCGGGGAGGATAGGATGAGCAAGGAGCCGGAAACCGAAAACCTGGCTGTCTTCTGCGATTTTGAAAACATCGCGATCGGGGTGCGGGACGAGCGTCACGACCAGTTCGACATCCGCAAGGTGCTCGAGCGGCTGCTGCTCAAGGGCAGCATCGTGGTGAAAAAGGCCTACTGCGACTGGGAGCGCTACAAGGATTTCAAGGGGCCCATGCACGAGGCCGCCTTCGAACTGATCGAAATTCCGCACGTGCGCCAGTCGGGGAAGAACTCCGCCGACATCCGCATGGTCGTGGACGCGCTCGACCTCTGCTACACCAAGTCCCACGTGGACACGTTCGTGATCGTCAGCGGCGATTCCGACTTCTCCCCGCTGGTCAGCAAACTGCGCGAGAACAACAAGATCGTGATCGGTGTCGGCGTGAAAAGCTCCAGTTCCGATCTGCTGATCGCCAACTGCGACGAGTTTATCTACTACGACGACCTCGTGCGCAAGAAGCAGCCGCGCAAAAGGGCTGCCCGGAAAACGCCGCGGTCGGCCGCGGCCGGCCGGGCCGCCGCCCCCGCGGTCAAGGAAGACAAGGAGGCCGAGGATCGCACCCAGGCCGCACTCGATCTGATCATGGAGACGCTCGAGGCACTGGCCGAGGAGCGCGGTTCGGAGGAGAAAGTCTGGGGTTCGATGGTCAAGCAGACCCTCAAACGCCGCCGGCCCGGATTCACCGAATCCTATTACGGTTTCCGCTCCTTCAACCGCCTTCTGGAGGAGGCGGCAACGCGCGGCCTCATGGACCTCGAGCGCGACGAGAAATCCGGCGGCTACATCATCCGCCGCTTTCAGCAGGAAGACTGACGTTAACCCCATGGGGGACGCCCCGCAACATGACGCCGCACGATATCCTCCGAAAATACTACGGCTACCGCTCCTTCCGCACCCATCAGCTGGACATCATCGAAAGTGTAATCCGCGGGCAGGACGCGTTCGTGCTGATGCCGACCGGCAGCGGGAAGTCCATCTGCTACCAGATCCCGGCGATCCTGCGCGCAGGCGTGGGGCTGGTCATCTCGCCCCTGATCGCGCTGATGCAGGACCAGGTCCAGGCCCTGCGGCAAAACGGCCTGCGCGCCGACTTCCTGAACTCCAGCCTCTCCGCGGATGAGGCTGGAGGCGTCGAAAGGCGGGTTATCTCCGGTGCGGTCGACCTTTTGTATGTCGCCCCGGAGCGCCTGCTGACCGAAAGCTTTCAACGGCTGCTCCAGAGAATCCCCATTGCCCTGTTCGCGATCGACGAGGCGCACTGTGTGTCCCAGTGGGGGCACGATTTCCGGCCGGAGTATCTGCGCATTGCGGACGTAACGAAACGATTCGGCGGTGTCCCCAAAATCGCCCTGACGGCCACGGCCGACGCGCACACCCGCCAGGACATCATAGAGAAGCTCGAGCTGTCGCAGGCCGCTCAATTTGTATCCAGCTTTGACCGGCCCAACATCCGCTACCGGGTGCAGCTGAAAAACAACGGCAAAAAGCAGTTGCATGCATTCATGCGGGATGAGCACCCGGGGGAGTCCGGAATCGTCTACGTCCGGACACGCAAGCGGGCGGATGCGGTCGCGTCCTGGCTGGCGACCCAAGGGGTCGATGCCGTTTCCTACCACGCTGGCCTGGAACCGCAAGTGCGCCTGGAGCGGCAGCGGCGCTTTCTGAGGGATCCGTCCGTGGTCATCGTGGCGACCATCGCCTTCGGCATGGGGATCGACAAGCCCGACGTGAAATTTGTTGCCCACCTGGACCTGCCGGCGAGCATGGAGGCCTACTATCAGGAAACGGGGCGGGCCGGTCGCGATGGAAAGCCCGCGGACGCGTGGATGACCTACTCGCTCGCGGATGTGGTGGCCACACGAATGCTGCTCGAAGGATCGGAGGGCAGCGACGCCTTCAAACGCCTGCAGGCCAGGAAGCTGGATGCCCTGCTCGGTTACTGTGAAACGGTCGAGTGCCGGCGCCACGTTCTGATGAGCTACTTCGGGGAAGCCTACCCGGTCCCCTGCCCGAACTGCGACAACTGCCTGCAGGCGGTGGAAACCTGGGACGGGACCGTGGCCGCGCAAAAGGCGCTCTCCTGCGTGTATCGAACCGGGCAGCGTTTCGGGGCGGCTCACCTGACCGACATCCTGGTCGGCAACGGCAGCGCCACCGTCCTGCGGCACGGTCATGACCGGATCAAAACCTTCGGCGCCGGGCAGGAACTGCCCCCCAGCGAGTGGCGTTCGGTGTTTCGGCAGCTGGTGGCCAACGGCCTGCTGACGGTCAACATGGCGGAAATTTCGGGTTTTCGTCTCACGGAAAAGAGCTGGCCGGTTCTCAAAGGGACGCAGCCCGTCCGCTTCCGAAAAGACGCTCAGCCGCTGAAAGTCGCGAAGGCCGCCCGGGCGGCGGCCTCCAGGCCCGTGGCCGACCTCGGAGACGAGGGCAGCCTATCGCTTTTCGAAAGGTTGCGCCGCCTGAGGCTGGACATCGCCCAGCGCCTGGGGGTGGCGCCCTATGTCGTTTTCCACGACAAGACCCTGAAAGAAATGGCCGTTGCCCGGCCCTCCACTCCGGCCGAGTTGCTGGGGATCACCGGTGTCGGCGAACGAAAACTGGAGCTGTACGGAGACCTTTTCCTCAGCGCGATTCAGGGGGTCGAAACTGACGTTTCAGAAAATGATGCCCGGCGGAATGCCCCGGGTTTGCTGCGGAGCAACGCATCGCCGACTGAAGGCAAGAGGCCGGGTACCGAGGCGGCTGGAAAGGAATTCAAGAACGCGTACAAGCCTTGGACCGAGAGCGAAGACTCTCTCCTGAAAGAAAAACTCGCTTCGGGTGCGGGTATCGATGAGTTGGCCTCCGCGCTCGGCAGAGAAAGGGGAGCCATCCGTTCAAGACTGAATAAGCTCAAGAACAACTGAGAGTTGTCACATCCCTCCCGTTTCTATTTTCCAAATCATCAGCGATTTTGATCCTGCCCTTCAAGACTCCGGGACTCTGAGTCTAAGCGCCTGATGCTGGCGCGGTGACGAGGCCGGCTTTGCGGCAGTTTTCCGCGTGATGGTTCCGCATGCCGGCGACTTCTGCGGCCCGTGGGAGAGATAAATTCAGAGCGGCGGCGGTGTCGTTGCGTTCAGCACAGCGGGCGATGCTGTCGAGGTAGCGCAGATCCTCGCGGGCGATGCGGCGGGCGTCAGCCGCGGATAGCACCGGCCCGTGGCCCGGGATCACCGTGTCGACGGCCGGCGAGATGAGGGTGGGCAGGCGCTTGAGGGTGCGGCGGTAGTCTGCCAAGTTGTCCACGAAGGGGATTTCGCAGGGCGAGAGATAGTCGCCCACCAGCAGGTGGTTCTCGGCGCGGATGGCCATGCAGTCCGGGGCGTGGCCGGGAATTAAAAACGCCTCGATGTCGAGATCGCCGACGTTGAACCAGCCGCCGTCGTCCAACCCCCGCAGAGCTTTCGGCCACGTATAGCCCCAGGGCCGTTCGACGTACCACTGGGAGTCAAATTCCCGCGCCTTCGCCATGCCTTTGACCGCCAGTTCCCCGACTTCGGCCACGGAGCATGCCAGTACCGAACTGGTGTACACCGGTACCCCGGGAAAAATCCCATGCCCCATCACATGGTCCCAGTGGCTGTGGGTGAAAAGTAGGGCTTCCACCCGCGCCCCCTTGGGAACGAGCCCGGCCAGGTCGGTGAGCTCCCGCGGAAAATACCCGGGATCCACCACCAGGCAGCTCGACCCGCATCGAATGACGGTGCTCGTCATCTGCCAGATGCCGCTCAGTTTGACGTCGACCTGAATTTCAGCCATGATTTTCTCCAGTTATAGACGTCCGCACCTATTTGTTATACTGGATACTCGATCCTGGATTGCAGATAAAGAAAAATGACACTGCGCGGGCCTGACCGCAGGTCATATCGATATCGCTTTATTTTGAAAAAATGGCAACTTAAGATGCTAGTATAGCCTCTCAGTGGTTGCTCTTGCAAGTAGCCACTGAAACAGAGAGAATGATTCCATATTGGCCATGCATCCTTTGCAGATAGAAATCTATCGCAAGATGACGCCCGAACAAAAACTTCGGGTTTCTCTATCCTTGTATCATTCCGCTTGGACGCTTAAAAAGGCCGCTGTTCAAAAACAACACCCAGATTGGGAGGAAAAAAAATCCTTCAAGCTGTGAGAAAGGCCTTCCTAAGTGCATCTGCCTGATGTTTTTCTAACCTATATCCGCCGTTTAAACCTGATCCGGTGCCCTTACATGATTACGGGTGCTGCGGCCAGTATCATCTACGGAGAACCCCGACTGACCAATGATCTTGATCTCGTTCTCGATTGGAAGATCAGATCACCGAGCGGCAGCTTCAAGAGGAGTGGCGGGCAGCAAAACGCTTCATCGAGTGAAGAGGGGTCATTTCTCGGAAGGCGATCTCACCCGTTTCACGGGCGCGGCATAGAGCTCGGGGCGCCGGTCTGTGAGATAGGGGTTTTCCTTACGGCCCCTTGAGATGGCGGCTGGATCAATATCGGCAAAAAGCAGGGCCGGGCCGGTGCCCGCGCGCGCGAGGTCCTGCCCGTCCGGGCCGACGATGCAGCTCAACCCGCAGTATCCCAGGCCGGCCTCGCTGCCGCACATGCTGGCATAGGCGACATAAACCTGGTTTTCGAATGCCCTGGCCGGGACCAGTGTACGGGCCACGATGTCGAAGGGCCGGATCAATGCAGTAGGCACGGCGATCAGCTCCGCGCCGGCCTGCGCCAGCGCCCGCACCGCCTCGGGGAACTCCACATCGTAGCAGATCAGGATGCCGACGTTCAGGTCATCCAGCTCTGCGGTGACCAAGCGGTCGCCCGCCGCAAATAGCTTTTTTTCCTCGCCGCCGTAAAGATGAGCTTTGCGGTAGTTGGCAAGCGGCCGGCCGGTGCGATCGATGAGCAGGGCCGAGTTGTAAACCGCATCCCCGTCCCGCTCCGGGTAGCCGTAAAGAAGGGCGACTCCCGCCTGGCGGGCAATGGCTGCCGCCCTTTGGAATGACGGCCCGTCCACTGGCTCGGCCAGCTTGAACACAGCCGCACCGACGTTATAACCGGTGAGGAACATCTCCGGGAAGATCACCAGTCCGGCCCCCTGAGCCAAAGCCGCCGCGGCGGTTTGGCGCATGACGGCGAGGCTGGCTTCGATATGGCCGGGTTGGCTTTGCGTCTGAGAGATGGCGATACGCATAATAGGGTGGCCCGTTTACGAAATAAATACTCGATGAAAAGCGCCACGTCCATCGGTTGGCAGGGGTGAACGCCAGAAGGCCTTGATCCTAAGCGCTTCTCAGCCTCCTGACCACCGAGCTTTCCAGCGCTTCATCTTTTTATGCTGATAGCGGCCTGACGGATTTTTTCGAGGAGTTCTGTAAACTCATAAGGCTTGGTGAGGTAATTATAAGCGCCGTGTTGGATTCCCTCGTTTGCGGACTTCTCTGAACCATGCCCTGTCAACATGATCACCGGCATGTTTGGGCTCATAATTTTGAAAATCTTGAGCACCTCGATGCCGTCCATGTCCTCCATTTTGAGATCCAGGACGGCCACGTCAAACTGCTTTGCGCGCAGGGCCTGGATTCCCTGGGTTCCGGAAAACGCCGTGGTAACCTCCATGTTGCGGCGGGTTAAGCGTTTGGCCATGACCGTGGTGAATCCGACTTCATCGTCCACCAGAAGCAGTCGGAGGCGCCCGGGTTCATTCTGTGTTTCCGAGACCATGTGGACCAGTCCCTCATGCGCGCCGCATGGTGATTTCCTTCAAGCGCGCTTGCATGATCTTCTCCTCGTGGCTGCGCTTTTTAGCTGCCGCCGCGGAGACCTTGGACACCAGCACGTCGATTTCGCAGGGTTTCATCAGGTAATCAAACGCGCCGAGCTTCATGCCATCAATGGCGGATTCCACGGTGGCATGGCCGGTCAGCATGATGACTTCCACCAGCGGGATCTTTTTCTTGATTTCCCGCAGGGTCTCGATCCCGTCCATGCCCGGCATTTTGACATCGAGAATCACCACTTCGATCGTCGTCTGCTCAGCGAGCCTTTTCAAGGCCTCATCCCCGCTGTAGGCCGGAATGATCTCCAGGTCGCGTTTGGTGAGACGTTTGGAAAGCGCCTCCACAAAGGGAACCTCATCATCGACAAAGAGTACCTTCGCTATGCTCATCGTTTCGCTCCTTCTGGTAAAAACGCCGTGAATGTATCATCCCCTTGAACCGCACCGATGTCAATCGCCTTCGGATGCTGGAATAAAGACCGAAAACGTCGTGCCCACATCGACCGTGCTGACGACCTCGATTCTTCCTCCCAGTTTATTGATGATGCCGTAGCAGATCGAAAGGCCCAAACCGGCGCCTCTGCCGACCGCCTTGGTGGTGAAGAAGGGGTCAAAGATGCGGTTCAGGTCCGCGGCCGGGATACCGCTGCCGGTATCGGTCACATCCACCACCGCAAAGCCGTTTTGCGCGCGGGTCGACAGGGTCAGCTTTCCCCTCTTATTTCCAATGGCGTCGATCGCGTTGTTGATCAGATTCAAAAAAACCTGCTGCAGCTCTGAAACGGACACCCGCACCATCGGCAGCTCTTCCCCCAGCTCGGTTTTAACCTCCACCATGCTGAATTTCGCTCGCTGAGCGGAGAGCGCCACCAGATCCTCAATCAAGTAGTTGATCTGGATGTCCTGCACCGTGGCGGCGGTTTTTCGGGCAAAACTGAGGAGTTTGTGAGTGATGTCCTTGCAGCGCCGGCCCTGGGTTTGAATCTGCGCGAGCGCCCGCTTGAACTCCTCGAGGTTCTTGCCGTCCTGAAATTCCTTTTCCTCCAGCAGATCCCCGATCCACCCGGCTTCCTCCACCATGATGGCCACTGGGTTGTTGATCTCATGCGCCACACCGGCCGCAAGCTCACCGATGGAGGCCAGCTTCCCGGTCTCCACCACCTTTTGGCCCATGAGCTCTTTTTCCTCGTCGGCCCTGGCGGTCCGTATCACGATCATCCGCGACAGGGCGAAGGCCATAAGAAACACCGCGGCCGTGCCCAGCGTCATGATCACGGTGGTGATGAAAAACGATTGGTCGAGATCGGCAAATGCATCCCCCGCGCTCTGCTGGTAGATCAGAAGCCAGTCACCGTTTTTCAGGAATGCCCCCGCATAGATGCTTTCCTGTCCAGAGCTGTCCTTCTTGAGAGAGATCCGAATATCGCCATCGCCGGCGGACATGCTGTCCCACAGTGCTTTGGCGAAGAGCGGGTCGGGGAGATTAGCCGGCATAGGCCGTGTGCCCGGTGAGGTTTGAAGTTTCCCCTCCCGATTTAAAATATACGCAATACCGGTTCTGCCGATGCGGATATTGTTCACCAAATCACTGAAGGCGACGAAGTCGATGGTGGCTCTCAGAATCCAGGGGGTTTGGTTGGCGGAGCTGTGAACGGCCACGATGAAATGCGGCAAACCGCGCAGTCCCAGAAAGACATCGCTGACGACAGAATCAATTTTGATTGCCGCGCGAAACCAATCCGCGTCGCCATAATGAGCCTTGGCCAGTTTAAATGGTCCCGCATACGCTTCCTGGTTGCCTTCGGCGTTGACGACACCCAGGTCCACAAACACACTGCCGTATTCCTGCTGGAGCAAGGCGAGGTTTCGTTGCAGGAAAGACTCATCCTTCAATCGGTCATGCCCGTTGCGGGCGGCCATGAGGCGGATGTCGGTCAAGCGCTCCTGCAGGAAATTGTCGATGTTCTGCTGGTGTTTCTGAACCAGTTCGCGCAGGTGATCGTTGACCTTCTCGCGGTAGGAGTGGCGGAATTGGAGATACAGGGTGCTGCTCACCACCACCATGGGGATCATGGAAACAATGATGATCGTCAGCACGATATTCCGGAGCAGGGACCGGTAGTAGGGGGTGCGCGTCAGATCAGGGGGCAACAGTTTATGCAGAATGTCATCAAAGGGCATATTTGTGAAACCCGGTATGAGCAAATCGTTTTGGCCGGTTCATTCTCCGGCAGAACGCCGCCGTATGGTAACCCGATTATAAGCTTTCAAGGAATTCTTCAACGGAGGTGCCCACAGGTGCCTATCGAAAAAGGTTGAATCTCCGTGAGGCGGCAGGCGGCAAGCCTTCACGGTTGAATATCGATGGTCGGATAGATCCCTTTCTGCGCCCCGATCGGGTAGGGCTGGATGATGTTGTAGGCGATGTTCTGCCCTTTCTGGGCGTGTCCTCGCTTCTTCCGGCCGTCGAAATAAGCACCGTTGGATTCCAGGATATGGTCGATCCGGTTTTGAAATGCCGCAACGAACTGGGCGCCGGAGCCGGTAAATTTCATGGTCCCGACGGTGGTCATGCGCGTGCTGTCTGCAAGGGTCGCCAGGGGGATGCTGTGATCCCGCAGGTCTCCCGGGGTGGCGACGAACCCCCACACCAGATGCTTTGGAGGGATTGAAACCGGCTCTTTCAGGTCGATGATGGTGTGGGGCATGATGATGCTGCCCGGTCCGACTGCGAGCGGTGCGTCCGGCAGCCCATGGATGAAGGAGTTAAAGCCCACGAAGACTTTTTCAGCCAAGCGCGTATGGATCAGCTTGGCCCCGTGGGCCGTCACGTCGTTGCCCTCCAGATGCGAGTTGATGATGAAGCAGTTCTCCTGGGCGTTGGACCCTTTGCCCAGGCTCGAATTTTCGATGAATGCGCGCTGGGCGACCAGGACGTTGGCGCCGATCCGGGTCTTGGGCTTGATGACCGCATACCGGCTGAGGGATGCGGTTTTCGGTACGGAGCGGATCGGCGCCAAATGGACGACGTCGAACACCCGCCGAAAATCATCCTTGCGGGCGTTGAGAAACTCCATGAATCGGCCTGCGGGAGGCCGACCGGGCTCAACACGGACGTATTCCGCAAGCGTTTCGGCGGGAAAGCGGTACCGGAAATCGAAGGACCCCTCCTGGTTGACCCAGATCTGACCGGGCTCGACCCGGTCGTGCCAGAGTTCCCCGGCCTGCACATAGGCGAAGGAGCCGACGATGCAGCCGTGAAGGGTCGTCAGGTCCACGGTGGCAAATGCGCCGAGGAAACTGCCTTCGAGCGGGGAGCCGTGGATGTTGGCAAAGGGGCAGGCGGCGGAGTTTTTCACCAGGAAGATTTCCGGGTTTTCGGGGTCGTGCGACCGGTTGTGCACCAAGGTTTTAACGAGCAGGCTATCGGAGATCGAGA
>Ga0315276_10001069_pt1 | contig 24273 bp, 25 predicted proteins | sample YL17G05_0_MG_FD_204542 | JGI IMG/M metagenome (GOLD analysis project Ga0315276, IMG submission 204542) | Sediment microbial communities from Yellowstone Lake, YNP, Wyoming, USA - YL17G05_0 | ecosystem: Environmental > Aquatic > Freshwater > Lake > Sediment | place: USA: Wyoming | collected... | reverse complement strand
GGCGGCGCGCACACTGCATGCTAGCAACGGGATTCGATTTGTGTCAAGGCACGTTCAGCGTATTCGGGTGAGAGATTGCCCAATTGGCCGCAGGCGCCGAGGACATCGCGCCCCCGGCTCTTACGGATGAACACATCGAGGCCTGCCTGTCGCACGATGGCTTGAAAGGCTGAGATGTCGCCCTCCGATGGACGGCGAAAGGGACTCCCGGGAAATTCATTGAACGGAATCAGATTGATTTTGCACGCAATCCCGCGGACGAGCTTGGTGAGCCGGCGAGCATCGTCGACTTGATCATTCACCCCGGCCAGCAGCACGTACTCGAAGGTGAGTCGTCGGGTCGGCGGCAAGGGGTAACGGCGGCAGGCGGCGAGCAATGTTTTGAGAGAGGCGATCCCATTGACGGCCGGCATCAGGCTGGCGCGCTGGTCGTCCGTCGTGGCATTCAGCGAGATGGCCAGATTAACGCCGAGTGGCGCGATATCCTTCAATCGCGCCGCCAGGCCGGCAGTCGAGACCGTGATGCGTCTCGGCGACCATCCGAGCCCCCACGGTTTGTTGGTGAGTCGCCGAATAGCCTCTGACAAGGCCTCCATGTTAGCCAAGGGCTCGCCCATTCCCATAAAGACGAGGTTGGTAATCCGTTCACCGGGATCGAGGCGATCTTGGGCGGTCAGCACCTGTTCCATGATTTCATGTGGCTTCAAGTTGCGTTTCAATCCCATGGTGCCGGTCAGGCAGAAGCCGCAATCCAAGGTGCAGCCGACCTGTGTTGATACACAGAGCGTCAAGCGGTCTTCATCGGGAATCAGCACCGTTTCGACGGTGAGTCCATCGTTGAGTATGAGTACTAATTTTCTCGTGTGATCGATCGAACGGAAGACCGTACAGCCGGCCGCGCGCGGAATCGTTGCCAGTGAAGCCAGCGCCGTTCGCTCCGCTTGGCCGAGGTCCGTCATCTGGTTGATGTCTTTGGCTCGACGTTGATAGAGCCAGCGCAAAATCTGACCGGCTCGGTAGCGGGGCCATCCGAATTGCTGTACGAGCCGGCCCATCCCTTCTTCATCAAGGGCCAGGAGGTTCGTGGGAGCTGTGCGTGAGGGGAAGGCGTCTTTTTCGTGACCCATGAGGGCAGCCTACCACAGCCTTAAAAAGTGGAACAAGGTACAGGATTCACACGGCTCTGCTGGCAACAGGGGAGGCACACTGCTATATATGTGACAGATCGAGAGAAAGACGACGGATGCGAGACTATATACATCAACGGGCCATACGAAATCTGTTCCTCGCCACGTCTATTGGCTTCTGTGGGTTTGCTCTGCTCTCCGACCAGGCGTCCGCCGGTCCTTCCTCTCCGTCGATGACGAATGACAGCAAAGCTTGCGAGAGCGCGGAAGAGTGCTTTCAGGCCGCCGCATTGCCGAAGGAACGACTTGGCAAGGCTCTCAATAAAGAGCAAGTCCTGTTGCTCAAGCTTGATCGGCTGCAACGGCTGATGGAGCGATTCCCTGCCACACTCTGGGCCAAGCGCGCAGGATTGCTGTCCGGAGTGTTGCTCCTTGAACGGAATCCTGCCGTGGCGATTCAATTTCTCCGCGCGGCACAGCGAGACTTTCCGGTCTTGGATGACTATATCCGATTATGGACGGGGGAGGCGTTGTTGAACCTCGGAGAGGCCAAACAGGCGGCGGACATGTTCGAAAGCATTCCGCAGGCGGTGCCTGACTCCTATCTGCTGACCAAGGCCGCCTATCGAGCAGGGGAAGCGTGGTATCAAGCGTCGAGTTGTCCAGAAGCGACGGCGTGGTTTGCAAAAGCGGTGGAACTGAATGATAAGGAGCCAGGGACTCCCCAGGCTCTTCTTCGGCGAGGCGCCTGCCAACTGCGAGACAACAACATACCGGAAGGTCGCGAGACCCTGATGCAGCTCTGGGTTCGGTTTGCATACAGCGCAGAAGCGAAAGAAGCGGAAGCGCTACTGGCCTCGAATCTTGGTGGCGAGACTTGGGTGGTTCAGTCGAGTGAGCGGCTTGCCCGGGCTCAGGTGTATCTTGGACAATCCTTCCATGCCGAGGCGATCGAGGAACTCCGAAAGTTCCTTGTGGCTGATCCACAGTCGCCTCGGCGCGCCGAGGCAAAGCTGAAGCTCGGCATCGCGCAGGTACGACTGAAACAGTATGACCAAGCCCGAGAGACGTTCCATGGGCTGGTGAAAAACGGAGGGACGGAGTCCCACGAAGCGTCGGTCTGGCTCGCCCGCATCTATCTTCGACAAGGACAGGGAGACAAGTTGTTAGATCTCGCCCGCCCGCTGCCGACATCTTCGCTCTCTGCGGAGCAGAAGGGCCAGATCACCTTGTTCGCCGGGATTTGGTTGGAAGATCAGGGCCGCTTTGACGACGCGATTGTGCGGTACCGACAGGTGGCAAAGGTCGGAGAGCCGGCGTCTCAGCGAGCCGAGGCACGGTGGCGCGTGGGCTGGGTGTATTACCGTATGGCGCGCTATCGTGAGGCGGGTGACGAATTGCGTCTGCTCGCCGATCAGCACGACAGCGATTTTGAGCCACAGGCACTCTATTGGATGGCGCGCGCGGCCGAATTGAGCCAGCAGCCTCACGCTCGTGATGTGTATGTGCAACTCTGTCAACGATACGTCTATACCTATTATTGCCAGTTGGCGCGCGAACGGATTGATCTCCCGTTGTCGGATCCCCCTGCATCAGAACCGATTTCGGCGACTGTCCCGGAGAACGGTGGCACGCCTGCGGATGGTGAGGCTTCACGCTCGGTGTCTACCAGGGCGGAAATCGAGCAGCAGTCGGCCTACCGTCGAGCCATTGAGCTCAAGACGCTGGGGTTGGACTCGGACGCCGCGCGAGAGTTGGCGGGGTTGACCGATCGCTATAGCCGAGACCCCGACGTCCTCATGGCGCTTGCGACGATGTTGAACGAGGTGGGTGCCTACCACCATGCGCTCCGACTCGCGAGGGCCAGGTTCCGCGATAAATTGGAGCGAACCGGCGGTGTCGTTGACCCGTCGCTGTGGAAGGTGGCCTATCCGACAGGTCTCCTTCCCACGATCAAGGGCCAGGGCGCGAGCGGTGTCGATCCCTATCTGGTGGCGGCGATCATTCGAGAGGAGAGTCAGTACGATTGGCGGGCTGTGTCGCGAGTCGGTGCGATTGGCCTGATGCAGGTGATGCCGGGAACCGCGAATAATGTCGCGCAGCGACTCGGGCTTTCCGCGGTCGGACGGGATGACCTTTTCGATCAAGAGACCAATATTCGTATCGGCGTCCACTATGTCGAACAGTTACTCGAACAGTTTTCCGGGAATGTTGCGCACACAATTGCTTCATACAATGCAGGGCCAATGGTTGTCGGAAGCTGGATTGCGCTGCACCGCGGCCGAAGTCAGGATGAGTTCGTCGAATTGATCCCGTATCAGGAAACGCGGCAGTATGTGAAACGCGTACTGCGAAGCTACCGAGAATACATACGGCTAGACAAGGCCTCCTGATGGCCATTTCTTGACAAGATCTAGACAAGTTTCTATAGTGCGCCACAACCTGTAGGGGCTTCTTAGGGAGGGCAGTGAGGGAATGGCGCTCGATCGGCTGGACGCGCTCGAAAGTCGTATAAGAGACTTGGTTAAGCTCGTTCAAGAGCTGAAGAAAAAGAATGCAGCGGCTGAAGAAGAATTAAAGGTTGTTCGACAACGATTTGCAGAGAAGAATGATTCGAATCGACGGTGGGCGCAAGAGCGCGTCGATATCAGGTCTCGTGTAGAAAAAGTTCTCGACGACATCGAGCTGTTGGAATGTTTTGAAGAACGCAAGGAGGTGGCCCTTGACTAAGACCATTGACGTGGAAATTTACGGCCAACGATACGCGATTCGTGGCGAAGCGGACGAGGGCGATATCCGGCGCCTCGCGAGCTTTGTAGATGGCCAGATGCGCCATCTCGCGGAAGGGATGAATACGACGACCCCCTCCAAACTCGCCGTGCTGACTGCCCTCAATTTGGCCCATCAGTTGTTTGAGCTCGAACGGAAGCGTGCTCAAGGTGAGGCGGATGTCGAGCGGCGGATGAAATCGCTCATGGAATCGATCGAGGAGCAGGTACCGACCTCGCTCTTTGGCTAGATTCAACTTGCAAAGGGCGCCCCCCTTTGTTATCGTGAATTGTGTGTGTCGGGACGTAGTGAATTCTACGATAGGGATATGACTAGGTCATGCTCGAACCGGTTCAGTGATCCGGGGATACGATGCAGTCACCGCGGAATGGATGTGGGTTTTTGATGCTGGCGAAATTGAGGCAGTTAGAATGTGCACAAGGGTTCGTCCACCTCATGTATAACCTCTTGGAGATATTGGGCAAGGTCATGGAGTTTATGCTGCCGTCAGGGAGTGCGGTCTGCGGAAACAGCCAGGGGCTGCTTCCGGTTCGCGCTCTGAATCCTCTCATGCGGATGAGAGCGTACCGACGCAGATGGACCTCGTGGGATCTGTCCCGCACAGGACGTACTCGTCATCTCAATCCAGCAAGGCATCCATCCCCGTGGAGTCCGTTCTCGGAGTAAGTCTGCAGACCGCGTTTCGGGCCGTCCTCTTCTATCCCCTTATCTTCCCACTGCGCTCCCATCTCATTTAGGACCGTCGACTAACCTTGTATCAAAACGAGGCTGAGAAGCAGGGTTCTTTTCGTCTCGCGACTGTACTGTAAGGGGGTGAGCCCAATGGAGACTTCAATTTTAGCCTATCTGTTGACAGGACTCGTTGGAGGATTGCTCGGAATCGGGCTCTTTGAGTTGATTCGTCGCTCAATGGGCGCCACGCATAAGGCTCAGGAAGAGGAACAGTCACGCCAGGTCGTGCAGAACGCTCAGCGTGAGGCAGACAATATTGTCAAAGAAGCCAAGCTGGAAGCGAAAGACCTTGTGCTGCAGTCGAAGGCGGAGCTTGAGAAGGAGCAGAAGGCCAAAATGGCCGAGCTCGCCGTCGCAGAAAAGCGTCTGATCCAGCGAGATGAGGCCATCGAGAAACGGATCAGCGCGGCAGACAAGCGGGATAGTGATGTCCAGAAGCGAGAGCTGGACCTGGTGAAGCGTGAAGAGAAGCTGGCGGCCAAGGAGGTGGCCTGTACTCGAGTGGAGAAGGAGCACCGTGAGGCGTTGGAACGCGTCGCGGGGATGACGGCCGACGAGGCGAAGAAGCAGCTCATCCAAGAAATGGAAAGCCAGGCGCGGCTCGAGGCCGTTGGGCATGCCAAGCGGACGATAGAAGAGGCGCGGGAGAATGCAGAACGGGAAGCGCGCGAGATCATTACCTGCTCGATTCAACGGGTGGTGCGTGATTACGTCTCCGAATCCACGATTTCTGTCGTGCCGATTCCGAACGACGCGATGAAGGGGCGGATCATTGGGCGGGAAGGGCGCAACATCCGTGCGATCGAGGCCGCAACCGGGATCGACCTGATTATCGATGAGACGCCTGAAGCCGTCATCGTGTCGGGCTTCGATCCGCTGCGTCGCGAGATCGCCAAGGTCTCTCTCGAACGATTGATGCATGACGGGCGCATCCATCCGACGCGGATCGAGGAGATCGTCGAGAAAGTCAAAGTCGACATCGATAAGCTCATGTATGACGAGGCCGAAAAAATCATCTTTGAGTTGGGGCTCTCGGATTTTCACCCGGAGTTGATCAAGGTGCTCGGTCGGCTCAAGTACCGGACCAGCTATGGACAAAACAATCTCTATCATTCGCGTGAAGCCGCGTACATTTGCGGCATCATGGCTTCGGAGCTTGGTCTCGATGTGAAGTTGGCGAGACGGGGGGCGCTGCTGCACGACATCGGGAAAGCCGTTAGCCACGAAGAAGAAGGCCCGCATGCCATGCTGGGTGCTGAGATTGCCAAGAAGTACGGCGAGAGCGAGAAAATTGTGAATGCCATTGCGGGGCACCACGAACAAGTGGAGCCGATCTGTCCCGAATCGGTTTTGGTTGCTGCGGCTGAAGCGTTGTCCGCGGCCAGGCCTGGGGCGAGACGGGAAGCCTTGGAGACCTACGTAAAACGGCTGGAGAAACTGGAGTCGCTTGCCACGACGATCAAAGGGGTGCAGAAGGCTTATGCCATCCAGGCGGGCCGAGAAATTCGCGTCATCGTTCGACAGGAAGACATTACCGATGCCGAGTCGTTCCAACTGTCTCGGGACTTGGCAAAGAAGATTGAGCAGGAACTGACCTATCCCGGCACGATCAGAGTGACCGTGATTCGAGAGAGCCGGTATGTGGAGTATGCCAAGTGAAGGTACTCTTCATTGGCGATATCTTTGGAGAACCTGGGCGGCGTGCCTTGGCCCGGGCTGTGCCCAGGTTGGTGGCCCAGCGACAAATCGACATCGTCATCGGCAATGGAGAGAACGCCGCCGGCGGGTTTGGCATCACGCCGGAGTTGGCAGAAGAGTTGTTCGATCTCGGCCTTTCGGTCATTACGACCGGGAATCATGCGTGGGATAAAAAGGAAATTCTCGACTACTTTCCCCGGGAGCCACGCCTACTTCGGCCGGCTAACTATCCGGATGGTGTGCCGGGTCATGGGAGTGTGGTGGTCGAGTCGGCTGGCGGGGAGCAGCTTGGCGTTCTCCAGCTGATGGGGCGGGCGTACATGCCGACTTTGGACTGTCCGTTCCAGGTGGCCAAAAAAGAATTGGCCGCGCTGAAGAAGCGAACGGCTGCCGTAATTGTCGATATGCATGCGGAAGCAACGTCAGAGAAAATGGCGATGGGGCACTATCTGGACGGAGAGGTCGTCGCCGTGGTCGGTACCCATACGCATGTGCAAACGGCCGATGATCAGATTCTCCCGAAAGGGACCGCATATTTGACGGATATCGGGATGACCGGTCCGCTCCATTCCGTGATCGGGGTGAAGAAAGAGTTGGCGATCGAAAAGTTTCTCACCGGAATGCCACGGCGCTTTGAAGTGGCCTCGGGTCCCTCCGTCTTTTGCGCGGTGCTGCTCGAACTTGATGCGCGTCTTGGGAAGGCGCTGTCGATCGAACGAATTCGCATCATCGATTAAAGGAGACCCACCACGAGCCCTCTCGATTTCCCTGCTTCCCTCTCTCAGGTTACTCCTCCGAATCGGATTTTAACGGTTTCGGAGTTGACGGGGCTGCTTCGCACCTCAATCGAAGAACAATTCTCCGACATCTGGTTGGAAGGTGAGCTCTCCAATCTCCGTGCTCCCGGATCGGGACACGTCTATTGCACACTCAAGGACAAGGCGAGCCAAATTCGCGCGGTGCTGTTCCGATCCAGCGCGGTGCGGTTGCGTTTTGCCTTGCAAGAAGGGCTACAAGTTATCGTGCGGGGGCGGCTCACGGTCTACGAACCACGCGGAGAATATCAGATCGTGCTCGACACGGTGGAGCCGAAGGGAATCGGCGCGCTGCAGTTGGCATTTGAACAGTTGAAGGAACGATTGGCGACGGAGGGGCTGTTCGATCGGGACAGAAAGAAGTCGATCCCGGCATTTCCTCGGACGGTGGGTGTCGTCACATCGCTGACCGGAGCAGCCATTCGGGATATCCTGGCTGTTCTCCGGCGCCGCTGGCCGACGCTCCATGTTCTTATCGCCCCGGTTCAAGTTCAGGGGGAAAGTGCCGGGCGTCAAATCGCTGAGGCGCTGACTGCCTTGAACGACTTGGGTTCTGTGGATGTCATCATTGTCGGGCGAGGCGGAGGATCGTGGGAAGACCTCTGGAGTTTCAACGAGGAGATCGTGGTGCGCGCCATTGCGGCCTCCCATGTCCCAGTGGTGTCGGCTGTCGGGCATGAAATCGATGTGACGCTTGCCGATTTCGTCGCTGATCTCCGAGCGCCGACGCCGTCGGCGGCAGCGGAGGCTGTGGTTCCGGTGTTGGCTGAGATTGTGGAACGATTGCGGGAGCTGACGGTCCGTGCGGGACAGGTGATGCTTCGCCATTGTGCCTTCGAGCGGCAGCGGCTCGATGCCGGCATTCGAAGGGTGACGGATGTACGATTCCGCCTCCAGGAAGCGGCGCAACGGACAGATGATATGGTAGATCGATTGCGCGAGATGGTCCAACAACTGCTTACGGCCGGGCGTGAACGGGTTCACGAGGTGCAGCGCGATCTATCCGGTCTCAATCCTATTCTCGCGATCAAGCAAGGTCTGGCGACAGTCCCGCAATTCTCGAAGCGCATTGAAGGGCAGATGGGGGTGATATTGGCGCAGCATCGTCACCGGGTCCACGCGACGCTGGCGCAGCTCAATACCCTGAGTCCCTTGGCGATTCTTGGACGTGGCTACAGTATCCTTCAAACGGTCCCGGCTGGTCAGATTCTCCATCGAGCGAACGACGTGGAGGTTGGACAGGAGTTGGTGGCTCAATTGGCAAGCGGGCGATTGAGTTGCATGGTCACGCGTGTGTTGGACGATTCCTCAGTTTGAAATCTCGGTGCGGTCGAGTATAATGGGCCTCCACCCATATAATAATAACGAGGCGTGTTGTGGCAGTGGTGAAATTTGAACAGGCGATGGCGCGGTTGGAAGCCATTGTTGGTGAGTTGGAAAAAAGCGATCTTCCTCTAGACGAATCGCTCAAGATCTTCGAGGAGGGAATTCGCCTCTCAAAGAATTGTCTCAAGATTTTAGAAGAAGCCGAGCATAAAGTAGAAGTGCTCGTGCAAGATAAGAACGGCAAGAAACGAATCCACGCCTATTCCCCAGACCACGAAGCCGATGACCCGTCCTCCTAGTTTCATTAGCGCTGGCTTCTATCTCCGTCCATGCTCCGATGAGTGGTTTTCCTAGTCTCTATGGCCTCCCCCCCGCGTGTTCACAAAGAACGGTTGGACCGTGTACTTGTGGCTCAGGGCTTGGTGCCCAGTCGGGAGGCTGCGGCCAGAACGGTCTTGGCGGGCGGAGTTTCGGTTGACGGGATCATGGTGGATAAGCCTGCAATGTTGGTGTTGCCGGATGCGCGGATAGAAATCGTACGGCCTGCGTCTTTTGTCAGTCGATCGGGTGACAAATTGGCTGCGGCCCTTGATGCCTTTCATATTGACCCGAGAGGGGCAATCGGTCTGGACGTCGGGTGTTCGACCGGCGGGTTCACCGACTGTTTGTTGCAGCGAGGAGCCACCCGCATCTATGCCATCGACGTGGGGTATGGACAGTTTGAGTGGAGGCTCCGGCAAGATTCGCGTGTTGTCTTGCTCGAACGGACTAACATTCGGTATGTTGACCGTGCAGCGGTCCCTGAGCCGATCGACCTGGCGGTGATCGACGTGTCCTTTATTTCTCTGACGTTGGTATTGCCTGCGGTCGTCCACCTACTCAATAGCTCCGCAACAGTCGTGGCGTTAGTGAAGCCGCAGTTTGAAGTCGGTAAGGGGCAGGTGGGACGAGGGGGAATCGTGCGAGATGATGCGCAGCGCGAGGCGGTGACGGAAAAGGTCATAGCCTGCGCCGCTCATTTGGGGCTTCAGCTGAAAGGCGTGCTCGATTCTCCCGTGATAGGGCGAAAAGGGAATCGGGAGATTCTTGTTGGTTTTGCACGCGAGATAACAACCTGATCGGGTAGGCGGTGGATAGATGATGGCACGGACTCATAGGCGATGGGGGCATGCATGAAGGTACTCGTGACTGGAGGCGCCGGTTTTATCGGGTCGCATTTGGTCGATCGTCTTGTCCAGGAAGGGCATGAGGTTGTTGTTGTGGACAATCTGTCCACGGGGAAGCGGCGAAACCTCAATCGCGCCGCTCGTTTCTGCAAGCTAGATATTCAGAGTTGGCGACTTGAACGGGTGTTTCGCAACGAACGGCCCAATATTGTCATGCATCTTGCTGCACAGATGGACGTCCGCAAATCTGTGGAAGATCCAATCTTCGATGCCCAGGTGAATGTCCTTGGAATGCTGAACGTGCTGCAGCAAGCGGTCAGGCATGGTGTGCGGAAGGTGGTGTTCTCTTCCTCCGGTGGGGCCATCTACGGCGAGCAGGAGATCTACCCTGCCCCCGAGTCCCATGTCACGCGGCCTCTGTCGCCTTACGGTATCAGCAAGCTGTGCGGGGAACAGTATCTGTCCTATTATCAACGAGTGAGCGGGCTTCAAATGGTGAGCTTGCGCTATGCCAATGTATATGGTCCACGTCAGGATCCTGATGGAGAGGCCGGCGTGGTCGCGATCTTTATTCAGAAGCTGCTGAATAACGAGCAAGCGATCATCAACGGGAATGGGCGGCAAACGCGAGACTTCGTCTATGTCGAAGATGTCGTTGAGGCAAACCTTGCGGTGATGGGTCAGGAAACGCAAGGGACGTATAATGTTGGAACGGGGGAAGAAACCTCAATCAACGATTTGCTCAGGATTTTAGTCACCCACACGAATTCGACATGCAAGGAAGTTCACGGGCCAGCCAAAAATGGCGAACAGGTACGGAGCGTGATTGATTCGAACAAGCTCCGTCAAGAATTGTCCTGGGAGCCAAAAACCGAGCTCAGTGAAGGGCTCAAGCGCACCGTCGACTATTTCCGCGAGCGCATGAGCTAGAATCGACTGTACCGTTCGGGGCAGAGAGGGTAGAGCGCGTGTGCCACGGGCCCTGGTGGGGCTGGGGTTAATATCGAGGGACGGTTCCATCCACCTGGGTCGACCAGGCGTCGATTCCCCCCACCAAATTCTTCACATTCGGGAATCCTTGTTGAAGCAGGAAATTCGTCGCGTCGGCGCTTCTCATGCCATGGTGGCAGATTGCAATGATCACCGAGTCGCGGTTCAACCGAGCGAGCGATTGAGGGAGTGTTCCGAGGGGAATTAGGATTGAGCCATCCAATTTCGCAAGGGAATACTCCCATTCCTCTCTCACGTCAACCAGTACTAATTTGTCGCCTTTATCAAGGCTGATTTTCAGTTCTTTCGGGGAAATGGCAAACCCCATTGCGTGACCTCCTTACTTGAGGACATCATAATATGTGAGAGGTGAAAAGCCTGTCAATGAGCCTGATGGTCCCCCTCAGTCTGGCCTTTTCTGAGATAGAGAGTAGTCAACTGATGAGGTCGCATCCTTTTCTTTCTCAGGAGAAGCGGGGCAAAAATTGTACATTTTTGTCAACATCTTGTCTTGTATGTGATTATAACAACTCTATTTAGGCATAGAAGAGAACTGGCAAGGGTTAGATTGATAAGCATAAGACCATAAGATATTAATAAATTGTGATAATTATTGGTTTGCATACGTAGTAGGTCCAGAAATTGCCTTATCATTCTATCAAGAGAAAATGGCAGGGGTCATTGCAGGGCGGAAAGGTTGTCTTACAATGGTCACGCCCCTTATGAAGAAATCAGCAGGGCAGGTCCTTGTTATCTTGGTTACGGCAGTAAATCAGAAAGAAGCGGTAAGGATTGGCAAAGGAATGGTGGAGGCGAAGCTGGCTGCCTGTGCGAATATCATCCCAGGGATTCAATCGATATATCGTTGGAAGGGAAAAGTGGTCAAAGTGCAAGAAGTTCTCCTCATATTAAAATCTACCAAACCTCGGTATCGTGCACTAGAAAAAGCGATCAAGCTGATGCATACATATGAGACTCCTGAAATCATCGCGTTGCCGGTTAAGGAAGGGCTTGATCGATATATAGGGTGGGTTCGTAGTGAGACCCACCGCTAATTGTGAGTGAAGGTGTTTTTTCATCACCAAAGTGAGGGGTTGACTGAAGCGACCTGGATAGGTACACTCGCAGAGGACTATTCTTAGGAAGCGTAGGAGCCCATTCAGCAGGGGGTGAAGGTCATGGGACAAATGAACGGCGCAGAAAACAGCGATTCCTATACCGTCGTAATATTTCGGGGCTCAACTGCCAAGCCACTGCGGTTTAGTTTTCCTCGAAAATTAGTCAGTAAGCTATTGATTGTCGGAGTTATTTTCATCCTAGCCGACATTCTTGTCATCTCGCACTACGTGATCAGAACCGGCGAAGTCTGGGAACTCTCAGCATTCCGTGCAGAAGCCTTGAGTGCACGGGAACAGACAGGAGCTTTTGCTAGCGCCGTCGACGATCTGAAGAAGCGTTTAACGAGCATGAGGGATGTCAATCAGCGACTTCGTGTCATGTTGGGAATCGAGACCCCGAAAAAAGGGGATGTGGCTAATGGTCGAGGTGGTGTGGATGTTCCCATTCCTGATGGCAATACTCTTCCTGCCTCTGAGAAGATTCCCGTGAACGACGCCGGGGCTCAGCACGTCAGTTCAGTGGAAACCAGTCAGAGTGCTCCGGCTGGCCAAATGAGCCTATCTGCCGGTTCGAGCGGTCTCACCGAGCAGGAGATGATTGCCTCAATCAAGGAGGGGATAGATTGGCTGTCGAAAGAAGCTACGACCCAGGAACAATCGCTTCAAGAGTTGTCCTTGGCCGCCGAACAGAAATCTTCTCGATGGTCAGCAACCCCATCCATTTGGCCGGTGAAGGGGTGGGTGACCTCTGGGTTCGGGCCAAGGGTTTCCCCATTCACAGAAAAGCCCGCTTGGCATGACGGATTAGATATTGGAGCTGCTGCCAATGCGCCAGTTCAGGCTCCGGCTCAAGGACGAGTCACAGCAGTCGGCTTCGATCCTAAGCTGGGAAATCTCGTGAAAGTCGACCATGGATTCGGTATTGAAACCCTCTATGGGCACCTAGCCAAGGCATTAGTCAAAGAGGGGCAACGCGTGAAGCGTGGAGAAGTCGTTGGCTTAGTCGGGAGCACCGGACTAGCCACGGGCCCCCACTTGCACTACATGGTCAAGGTTCATGGCCAGGCGCTTGACCCGGTAAAGTACATCCTCGAATAGCTCGTCAGGGTTCCCCCTTCGCTCACCGGCCTCGTCATCAACCGATCGATTCATGACGAGGTCACACTGAACTCACCCCTCCCATCCACCAACGCCATCGAATCGACTTAATTCCTATGCTATAATGCCGCGCCATTAAGGCGGTAGAGATCATGCCGTTACTTACCTATGACAGATATTGAGATCAACCGATCAGTGAAGGCGCGTCCAATTCAGGATGTCGCTGATCAGCTTGGCATCCAGGCCAGCGAGCTGCTTCCCTACGGAAGGCTGAAGGCGAAGGTTTCGCTTGACGTACTTGAGCGGCTTCATGCTGCACCACTCGGCAGGTATGTACTCGTGACCGCCATCAATCCGACACCGCTCGGGGAAGGCAAGACGACAACTTCCATCGGGCTTGCCATGGGCCTTTCCCGCCTCGGCCATCGAACGGCCGTCACGCTTCGGCAGCCTTCGTTGGGGCCGGTGTTTGGGATCAAAGGCGGAGGAACAGGGGGAGGGCGGGCGCAAGTCCTTCCGATGGAAGAGATCAACCTCCATCTGACCGGCGACGCCCACGCGGTATCTGCCAGTCACAATCTCTTGTCAGCATTTGTTGATAATCACCTGTTTCATGGGAATGCGCTTCAGGTGGATCAGAATCGGATCACCTGGCCACGGACGCTGGGAGTCAGCGATCGGGCGTTACGGCAGGTCTCGCTGGGAGAGGGGACTGCGGGTCGCACAGGCCAGTTTGTGATCACGGAAGCTTCCGAAGTCATGGCGATGCTCGCTTTGGCATCGAGTCAAGCCGACCTGCGCCGCAGGCTTGGGCAGATCATTGTTGGGTTTACAACGGATGGTACGCCAGTGCGGGCAGAAGAGTTTGGATGTGCCGGGTCCATGGCAGTCTTGCTGAGAGAAGCGTTGTTGCCGAACTTGGTTCAGACGCTGGAGGGAACCGCGGCGTTCGTGCATACGGGACCGTTCGGTAATATCGCCCACGGGAATTGTTCGATTATTTCCGATGCCATCGCATTGCGTTGTGCGGACTATGTCGTCACGGAAGCTGGATTCGGGAGTGATCTCGGGGCGGAGAAGTTTTTCAACATCAAGTGCCGCCTCTCAGGATTCAAGCCAGCGGCAGCCGTGGTGGTAGCTACGCTTCGCGCACTCAAGCTTCACGGTGGCGGAGGAGCGGTCAAGGTTGGAACCCCGCTTCCGGCAGGGCTTACCGGGCCTAATCAGGAGGCATTGGTAAAAGGCTTTGCGAACTTGGAGCAGCACATTGCGAACGTGAAAGCCCATGGGGTGCCCGTGGTGGTGGCGGTCAATGCGTTCATCGATGATCCGGTGGCTGAGCTGGAATGGGTGCGAGAGCGATCCCGAGAGGTTGGTGCGGTGGATGCCGCGGTCTCAACCCATTGGGCCGATGGCGGCAAAGGGGCTGAAGATTTAGCGAGGGCGGTGGTCAGAGCCACAGAGGAAACGTCTACGTTCAGGCATTTATATGACGTCGCCTGGCCGATCAAGAAGAAAATCCAGACCATTGCCACGCAAATGTATGGGGCCTCGGCCGTCTCGTTCGACGCAGGAGCCGAACGAGACATCGAGTTGGCGCAGCAGCTCGGACTTGATCAGCTGCCCATCTGCATGGCGAAGACGCCGTTATCGCTGTCGCACGATCCGGCGTTGAAAGGACGCCCGTCCGGGTTTACGCTGCCGATCAAGGAGGTGCGAATACTCGCAGGGGCTGGGTTTCTCACAGCGGTCTGTTCAGGCATTCAACTCATGCCGGGGTTGCCCAAGAAACCGGCAGGGGAACGCATTGGAATCGATCCAGGATCGGGCGAGATTGTGGGGCTGTCCTGAAGGTTAGCGCTGCTTAAGATAGCGGAAGAATTCTGAGTCTGGACTCACCACCAGGGTGGACTTGTCTTTGAAAGTTTTCTTGTAGGCTTCCATCGAGCGAGTAAATTCAAAAAAATGAGGATCCTGCCGGTAGGCGTCAGCATAGACCTTAAAGGCCTTCGCATCCCCCGCGCCACGAAGTTCCTCCGATTCCTTGTACGCCTGAGCCAGAATAATCTCGCGATCCTTTTCCGCCTCTGAACGGATTTTCTGTGCTTCCTCAGCGCCTTCCGCACGGTATTGCTTCGCCTGTCGCTCCCGCTCAGCTTGCATTCTGGCAAACACGGCCTTCTCGTTCTGCTCAGGGAGGTCGGCGCGTTTGATTCTCACGTCTTGAATCTCGATCCCATACGCGGACGCTTTCTCATTCGACCGCTGGGTCACGATTTTCATGAGATCGGCGCGGTGATCCGCGACGATCTCCAGAAGTTCATGGCGCCCGAGTTCGACCCGGAGTTCAGAATAGATAATATCGTTGAGCCGTTGCAGCGCTCCCCGTTGGGTTTGAAAGTTCTGATAGACCTTGAGGGGGTCGACAATCCGCCATTTGGCGTAGTTGTCAAGAAGGAGGGTCTTCTTGTCTTGTGTGATCACATCTTGCGCATCTGAGTCGTAATCCAGCAGGCGCTTATCGAAGTAGGTGACCTCTTGAATAAACGGCACTTTCACATAGAGCCCCGGCTCCGTGAGATTGCGAACAGGTTTCCCGAGTTGGACCACGATCGCATTCTGGGTAATGTCCACGGTGAAGAGCGGTGAGGCCCCCAGAAAAAACAACCCAATGACGACCGCCACCAGTGCAATGATGAATCCCTGCTTGTTCATGGTTTCTGGTCCTCAGCGGCTGTGCCGGTCCTGGGTTTGAGACGCTCAAGCGGAAGGTAAGGAAGCACACGATCGGCTGTCTTGCCATCAATGATGATTTTCTCGATGTTCGGGAGGATTTCTTCCATTGTTTCGATATAGATCCGCTTGCTGATGATGTCTTTGGCTTGATTGTATTCTTTCAAAGTCGCCAGGAAACGGTTGGCCTCACCCTGGGCGCGATTCAGTCGTGCCTGGGCGTTGCCCTTGGCCTGGTTCACCACCTGAGCGGCCTCGCCTTGGGCTTTGGGGAGAATATCGTTGCGATAGCTCTGAGATTGGTTGATCAGTTTCTCTCGATCTTCCTTCGCATTCGTCACATCCTTGAACGCAGCCGCTACGGCCTCGGGAGGACTGACGTCCTGGAGTTGGATGGCTGCGACCTGGACGCCGCCCTGATACTGGTCGAGAAGGGATTGCAGGAGTATCTGGGTGTCCTGCTGGATCTGGGCTTTGCCGGTCGTCAGCGCCTCGTCGATCTTGCCCTTACCGACCACTTCCCGCATTGAGGCCTCGGCAGCTTTGCCGATCGTCTCATGGATTTCTGCGACGTTAAAGAGATAGTTCGCAGACTCTTTAATCTTGTATTGCACGATGAATTCGATGGCCAGGATGTTCATGTCGCCGGTGAGCATCAGGGCTTCTTGCGCCAGCATTTGCTGGCGGCCTTGCCGATCTGTACGGAAGCCTACCTCGACACGGTGGAGTTTTTGGACTTTCGGCTGCAGGACGGTTTCGACGAAGGGGATTTTCCCGTGGGGACCAGGTCCCACGGTTCGGACAGGGGCGCCGAATCTCTTGACCACACCCTCCTCATCCGGGGCGACGATAAACGCGCTCTGCCAGGCAAGAAAGATGAGTAGCCCTGCCAACGCGATGTTTCTGAAACCGCTTGAGGGCATCAGATTCTTGAATGAGGGCATCAGATTCTTGAATTGCGATTGGGCCTGCCTGAGGGCATCCTCAAGCGGGTCGCTCTTCTTGCTCCAAGGATCTTTAGGGTCCCAGACCATGTGAGTTATTCGTCCGAAGATAATTGCGGAGGATCTCTATCGCGCCACCTTAGCAGACTGTCAGAAGCTTACGCAATCAGGATAATCTCCCGTTGACCCATCTGGTTGGTCTGGTCTGTCTGGTTTGTTTTGTTCATCTAGTTGGTCTTGTTTAAGCAAATAAACCAAACAGACCAAATGAACAAGGCAGGCTAGAGAACCCTGGTGAGGATGAGGTAAGCGGTACAAGCGAGGAGAGCCGATGCTGGCAGCGTCACCACCCAAGCCAGGACCATGCCGCGAACCGTCGTCCAGCGTACGGCGTTCAGGCCTTTGAGAAGGCCGATTCCGATAATGGCCGAGCTGCTGACGTGGGTCGTCGAGACGGGTAGCCCCAGTGTTCCCGAAACCAGGACAAGTAAAGACGTGGTTAGGTTTGCAGACAGCCCCTCCGCATGATTCATCTTCGTCACTTTCTCAGCGAGAACTTCCGTCACGCGGAGGCCGCCAAAGTAGCTACCCAGTCCCATCGCCAGGGCGACCCCACCGAAGGCGGCGAGTTGGGACGAAGCGCTGGGCCATGTGGCGGTCGCACTGCCGAGCAGAAGCATCGCCACGATCTTCGGCGCGTCGTTCGTGCCGCGGGCAAACGACGCAAGTCCGCTGGAGATCCAGTGAATCGTATCGAGTCCCACAACCAACCCCTGTAAGCCTGTTCGATCACATTGCGAAGGCACTGCGATCACCGGCTGTCCGAAATCTGAAGCCTGGAACAAGGTCCTCGTTTTTCCGCGTGGACCGATTGCTACCAGCGCCTGTGAGGCCGGCATCACGCACAAGCAGGCTCCTTCCCACTTCCTCGCGAGCGCGCGGATAGTTGGATGGATGAGTAGAGAAACGGTGAGGGCGAGGAACGGACTGAGCAACAACGGAAGGGCGATCTTTTTCCCGATCGCGGACCAGATCAATCCTTCTCCGGCGAAGGCGATGAAGCCGGTGCCGACGATGGCCCCGGTGAGTGCATGAGTCGTTGAGACAGGGAAGCCCGTGCGCGAAGCGAAGAGGACCCACGCCATCGCCCCGGTCAAGACCGCCAAAGTGGCGGCCGGTTCGATGATCGTGCCGGCCTGCACGAGGCCATGACTAAACGTATTGACCATCGCACGTGCAACAAAAGCAGCCACAGCTGCGCCGATCATTGTCCAGACAGTGCCCCAGGCGATCGCCGACCGATAATCGGTGACCCCGCTGCCAACTAAGGTCGCAATCGCTTTCGAGACGTCGTTGGCTCCGTTTGCGAAGGCGAGTGCGAACACGAGAGCGAAGGCGAGCAGGGAGATGTCCATCGTAGCCCTCAGGCGGTGACGGATCCGCCACAAGACGAACCAGATCCAGCGGTACAGCCGTAGCAATGGTTGCGCGTCGTGATCTGGCGCTGATTGAGTAGAACCGGATCAAAGTCTCGGATATGGGTTGGCGCACCATGATCCACCGGCAGATCGAGCATTTGGTTGAAGTCGCAGTCGTAGAGGATGCCATCCCAACTCACTGAGATCGTGTAGCGGCACATGACGCCGGCCGCGGCAGTGGGGTTGAAGGCGTTGGCCAATCGCTCCATATACTGCTCGTAGTTGCCGCTCTCCAGGAGAAACTCAAGAAATCGGCTGATCGGCATGTTGGTGATCGTGTAGAGATGGTTGAACTCGACGCCATGGCGAGCCCGGAGTTCTTTTCGAAACTGCGCTTCGATGGCCTCTTGCTTGGGCGGGAGAAAGGCTCCTACCGGATTGCAGACCAGGTTCAAGGCGAGGCCGCTATCGGGACGGCCATACCCGAGTGTATTCAAGAGTTGCAGGGCCTCGACGGATTTCTCAAAGACTCCTTCGCCCCGCTGCGCATCGGTCTGGCTGGCGCGGTAATAGGGCAGCGACGCGACGATTTCCACACGATGCCCGGCGAGGAACTCTGCCAAGTCCGCTTGGGACGGGAGGAGCAACACAGACAAGTTACATCGATCCATCACGTGGCGACCCAGTGCCCGGCTCTGTTCAACCAGCCAGCGAAAGTTCGAGTTCAGCTCCGGTGCTCCGCCCGTGATATCGACCGTCGGAATATCGGTCATAGCGAGAGCGCGGATGCACTGCTCCGCAGTTTCGCGTGACATGCTCTCAGTACGATCCGGTCCCGCATCGACGTGACAATGTCTGCATGTCTGATTGCAGAGCTTGCCGACATTGATTTGAAAGACTGTGATCCCGGTGGCGCGAAGCGGGAGCAGGCCGATGTGATCGAGTTGCGTCTCGAAGGGGGAGCAGCTCGTTGTCCTCCCGAGTATCTTCAATTGCTCCGTTGGGGAGGCGAGGGGGTTCTGTTGTCCCAGCAGGGTCAGCGCCATAGAGTTCTTGTTCACAATGCCGTGGCCCGTTTCAGAACCGACCACCGAGATCGCCCGCGTGACTCCTCGTCACCAAACATCAGCAGCAGCCCCCATTGGGGGAGCAGGTGACGGCATCACCGCTGGCGTGCTGGCCCGCGCGATTGATGATCGCGAAATGAGGAGCGTAGCCGTCGGCTTCCAATACTGTTAGCGTTTTCGAACAGATCTCCAACGGTTCGCCTCGGCGATACACATGGTGATCGTCATCGGCGGCTTCGACGAAGGGGCCGGCGAGCATGGCGAAATGCCCTTGCCAGAGGCAGGGCGCGTCTGACGGATAGACCGCGGTCCATCGGTTATCAGCTCGATCCAACCACAGGGGGGCAGAGGACAGGATAAAGTGAGAAACCAACGGAGTCTGGCTCAAGAGGCACACAGTGTCCGGCGTGATTGGCTGGGGAATGCCTCGGAAATAGGTCGTGCCAAGTTCATCGACCACTCGGCTGAACGGTCCGCGGAATGTGGCATAACGAACGGCCGACTGAAGCGCGCCAGCGGGGAGTTTATATCCCGTCAACGTGACGGAGAAGAAGTGGATGCCGTCGATCACCTGCCAGGGCGAGGACTTGATTAGATGAATGCCCAGGAAGCCGGCTCCCACCATCCCTCCGATATAGTCGGTAAGCGTCAGCGCCCCGGAGAGGCAGTTGCCCCACTTTTCAGCGTCATGCACCAAATACTGCGGGACTGGCTGATCGGCCACGATGTCGGAGATCGTAAATCGTCCACCCGGTTTGGCAACGCGAAACATTTCCCTGAAGACCTTCCGTTTATCCGGTGCCAGGTTGATCACACAATTGGAGATGATCAGATCGACGGCGCCGTCGATCACCGGGATCGCGTCCGCCATCCCCTTGCGAAACTCGACGTTGGAAGTCAGATAACCAAGATTGGCTGCGACGATGGGGGCATGCTTTCGGGCGATGGCCAGCATCGTGTCAGTCATGTCGATCCCGATGACGCGACCAGTGGGGCCGACGAGCCGGGAGGCTTCGAAACAATCGATGCCGCCACCTGAACCGATATCCAGCACGGTTTCCCCTGGAGAGACGGTCTTGAACCCGGCTGGCGTCCCGCAACCATACGAAACCTTGAGGACTTCTTCCGGGATGAAGGACTGGAGATTGGCCATGTCGTAACTGGTCGGGCAACACATCTGCTCGCCCGTCGACGCAGCCCGAGCATAGCGATCGCTGACCTTTTGGGTAATCTCATCTATTGGCATAGCGTCCTCACAGGCGAATGAAAATATACAGGCCTGTCCATGTATCAATTCCCTGCCGGTACGTCAACTCCGTTTTCCCCCAAGGCTTCCCGTAACGCATAGGCGGGGTGCACGGACCCAATGTCGAGGCTACCTCTTGTGACGGCCCTCGTTCACTGGAACAGGCCGCGCGTGAACCAGAGCCGTGCCGAGGTAGAAGGCCGATCACATTCGCCCGCGCGACTGAACCCTATCGATTCCGAGAGGCACCACGCGCCCGCAACCGCCAGAGCCACCAATAAATCGCGGTATTAAGGACGACCACCCCTGTGCCTAACAGCAACTGAAGATCTCGTGTCAGATCCCCAGGGTAGAGTACCGGCAGGAGATACTGCGCGATGAAGTCGGAACGATGGGAGGTCTCGCCACCCTGTGCGCGCAACCAATTCTCCAGCGGCGTGAGCGGGCAGATCCAGCCGGTGAATTCGACGACCGCGCCCCACAGAGCCGCCGGCAGGTGCAGCCACGCGATCCACCGCCACCTCAGCACAAGCAGCCCGCCGCACAGGACGAAGACCACAAACGCCAGGTGAATAATCAGAACCAGATCTGCCAAGAGGAGGTACATCATCGCACTTAGTTAGAGCAACGAAGGGTGATCGGTCGGTTTCGGATAGCTCAGTGTTCCCTTCTCGAAATGGGCAAATGACGTGAGGACGTGCGGGGTGGCTTTCTCGGGAGACATGATATGCCGGATCTCCCAGCCACGGCTCACCAGCGTATCGGCAATCAACGACCGATGGCAGCGCCACGGGACCGCTTCCGCGCACATGATGGCTGTCCTCGTACCCGTGCCGTACGCCATAAGCTCTTCAAGGGCTCTTTGAAATTCGTCCGTCTGCATATAGTCGGCGTACCCCCGAAAACTGGCATTGCGCCATCCGTCGTTTAAGGAATCCTTCTTCGGCTTTCGTAAACCGCCCAACTCCGGCAGGTGGCGATACTGGAGTCCGGCATCGCGCAACGACTGGGCCAGCGTATCCCTATTGAACTGCGGATTATAGCGGGATCGAGGAACGGTGCGGACATCGACGAGAAGACTGATCTGATGGGCGCGCAACAAGCCGATGAATTCATCGATCGGTCTCGTCGAATGGCCGAGAGTCCAGAGGGATAACGACATGGCGTCTTGATTGTGGCACAGCGTAGGGCCGATCTCTATGGGCGGAGCCCCGTAGGATAGCCGGGCGAGACGGGCGAGACGAGCGAGGGTTGATCTGGTTCATCTGGTCTGTCCTGTCCATCTGGCTAGTCTCGTGCAACCAAACAAACCAAACAGGCCAAATAAACAAGAGAGACCAGCCGGTCCTCGCGCTTCACGCCGCCTAGTCTGGAGGGACTGTTGCGGGATTCAGTTCCATCAGTCGGTGATGGCCGTTGGATACATGCTCGACTGTGAAGAGGCGATCGTCGATGTGGATGGTGCTCGCCATCACGCTGCCGTTGATAATAAAAATAAAATCCCCGTGAGGGGTGTGCTTGAGCAGCCCGCGTATGACGGCTGAGTCGTTGATCCGGGAGATGGTGGAGGTGATATCCAACTCATACCGGTTGCCATCGAAGAGTTCGATGAAGACGGGGGGATGCGGCCTGGCAGCAGCATCTTTCAAGGTCAGAAGCGACTGGGGGTTCAAGGCGATGGCTCGGTCTCGGAGGACCCAGGGCTTGCGTGGAGCGGGTGCTTGATCGGGCACGCTCTGCCACACATTCGAAGGCAGAGGAGGCTCATCGGCCCACACAGCATGAGAGAACAGACAGGCGAGTAGCCCGGCAAGGAGCAGGCGCCGGTATGGCAAACAGTCTGGCCTGTGCCACGCGAAAGCCATCAGAGGGTGCTGGCCTGCTGAGCCCATATCGTCAGCTCTCCCGCATCTTCCAGGACGTCCACCGGGACTTCGTAATAGGTGTTGAGGGTTTGCTTGGCGTTGGGTCTGAATGGTTTCATCTCGCGCTCGCGATATCGTGGTGCCGTGGTCGCATTCGTCTTGAAATAGAGCCGGCCTTTATGGACGATGCCGAAGAACACCCTACCACAGTACAGCCCGTACCCACCGAACATCGCGCGGTGGGTCAGGCCGGGTAGCTCGCTAAGTTGATCCAGCACGAAGTCTCTGAACCCGTCGTGTTTCGGTACCATGGGAAGCGGTCAACGGGGTTTGCGCGCCGCGACCATCCGGACGGCGAGGGGGAAGGTGATTCTGTTGCCACGCTGATATTGGGTCACAGCCGCGAGGATGAGCCGCTTTACCTCTTGTATCTGGGCCGCAGAGAGTTTTGCCATGAGATTCTGAATCGGTGCCGCAATTTCCATCAGGCTCATGTAGTACTCATCGGCTGAGGCATACGACCATTCCGCGAGAAATTCCTGGTCTGTTACATCAACCAATCCGGCCTGCTGCAACATCCCGGCGAGATCGCCGGGCTTGGCGAGGCGAAAGATGCCGGGCGCAGTGGGGTCCGGCGGCGGCAGCTCGATCACGCTCTTGATCGCCTCCATCGAGAGGCCGATCGAGGGATTCTTGTCGGGCGAAGACCAGACAGCCGCCGCGACCCAGCCTCCGGGCCTTAGCACGCGTGCGATTTCAGCGGTGGCCTTCGGAATCTCGGGCAGGAACATCAAACAGAACCGGCTGGTCACCGCATCGAACGAGTTGGCCTCAAACGGAAGGGCTGTCACGTCACCCGTGCGGAACGTCACATTTGCGAGGTTCAGCGTCGTGGCCTTGCGTCGCGCGACGGCGAGCATCTGCTCAGCGAGATCCAGCCCGACCACGCTTCCGCTCGGCCCAACGGTTTGTGCGCCAAGGAGTGCGGGATAGCCGGTGCCGGAACCCAGATCGAGCACCTGCATGCCGGACCGAAGCCGCGCATCGGCCACGAGCCGGTGATTGAGAAACGCCATCTGTTCATCGAAGAATCGATCCCACTTCTCCCAACCACCGGCCACCCGGTTCCAGTCCTGACGTTGTCCTTCGATGATCTGCTGTGCGGTTGGTTGGGGCATCAAGGTTCCTCCCTGCCTCAGTCAACGGTCAATGAGCATCAGTTATGGGTGAACTCTGCCGCACAGCGCACCCCGTTATCATTTCAATCTCTGGATCGTCTCCCGCAGCTCGCGTACTTCCGCGGCTAACAGATCCAAGTGCTGGTCGCGTTGGGGTTGGTCGTCCTTGAATTTCCACAGCCGCTTGAAAATAGCCGTCATTTCCTTCTTGTGTGTCACGGCCAAGTCGTAGGCCGGCGTCTTGGCCTGCGCGTCCGTCACACCGCAGAACGCATCACTGAGCGCATGGAACTGATTGTGCAAATCATCGAAGGCGGTATCGACGCCCTTGCCGCCTTTGGCCTTGGCTGCAGTGGCTTCCATCATATTGGCGAGGTTGATCATCGTCTCGACGCCACTGGAGCCTTTGGCTTGTGTCGCGTAGTCGCCTGCGCGGGGATAGAAGACATAGCTGCAGCCGCTGAGTCCGATCAATATAAGTGCGAATGCCAGATAGCCAACCGTTCGTTGCATAGAGGCCTCCGTCGGTGAACGTGTTGAGTCCATAGTCAAGCATGTTGACCTGGTGAGGTCAACCTCGTTGGCGGCGAACCGTTTGTTTCGCCACCGGTAGATCCGAGACGAACTCCAACCCGTGCGTGAGCCAGGTGCGCAACTGCGCGGCGCGCTTGGTTCCGTCGGGGCTGACGTAGATATAGCCCTTCATTGGATGTCCCGTGAAATCCATCGATCTCGTGTGGGGCTTCTTCAACGCCTCGTCGTTGGCGTCAGGAACGACCCGCACGACCAGATCGCTTTCCTGAATGCCGGCGAACATCTTTCCGTGTAACAGAGTGGGCGAGCCCGCCGAACATCTTTTTCTCTGCCAGCGCACGTTGCCCTTTGAGAAGCGTTCGCACACGCGCCGCCAACTGCGGCGCTGCGGATCAGCCGGAGCGGCCTCGATCATCCCGTGGATAAAC